>OGHQ01000003.1_pt1 | contig 94456 bp, 100 predicted proteins | sample 1571561 | NCBI WGS metagenome assembly OGHQ01 (sample SAMEA2581941, study PRJEB24529) | metagenome | biome: Human gut stool | place: China | collected 2011
AGTTGGGGATAAATAATTGAAACCAATCTTTTATTACATCATTCAAATAAATCCTCCCATCTGCATAAGTGTATAAATCTATCAATTTATCCCACAGTCCGGCTTTCATAGCTTCGTGAGGACCTTCTTTGAAATGCCAGACAAACGGAATTCCCATATTGGCTTTCAACACTTCGTATGCTATATCAATAGCTCCTGTGCTTAGCTGGGCGTAAATTATGTCTGGTCGGATTTCACATATCCTTTCCTGCCAACATTCATAAGGAATGTCTTTTATATGACCAAATGGAAGAGGACCTACCGTTGAATAACAGAAACGAGGCTTTGCCCAAAGTCCATAAAGTTGATGACCGGCTTCTTCAAAGGCATACATTCGCTCTGGATTATAAGCCAACTCACCTACCAACAGTATTTTCAAAGAATCTTTGCATGGCAAAATTTCTTTACGATAGGGTGCATAAATTTCCGGTTCGCTAATCGTCTTATAGTGAGTAGTTCTAAACCGGATAGGATGCTTTACTTGATAATATTGTCTGTATTTATTTAATCCACCGCCGTATTGCTCTCCCGTAATTTTGTGCCGTTGATTAGGATGATTCGTCCATTCGCAAGTGACTTGTTTGGTAGGAACAAAAATTCCTTTGTCTGTCAATTTTCTCCAGAAAGTAAAAAACAAGTCTTCAGACACACATTCTTCACGTTCTGTCCAACGGTCAGACGTATTCCGATGTGCTGTTTGTACCATCAAAAGATTATAATCCATCCTTATTCCATACGTACTTTGATAAGCCAAAATGCCTGGAGCTTCCGATGCGTCATAACGTACTCCGCTAAATGCCAAAACAATATCTGTTGATTCATCCAATTTAGCTTTCAGCGTTTCCAAATGTGTGTCGTCATAATAATCATCCGAGGGTAAATAAGCAATATATTCATAGTTTGCCTGTTCCAAAGCCTGATTGACAGCATGCCCTAACCCGGTATTTTCTTCATTACGGATATAAATAATTTTTAAAGATTGGAGATAATCGGATATATACAGTTCTGTATCATCAGTAGAGCCATCATTGACAATGATTAACTCCCATTCTGAATAGGTTTGCCTTTGGAGACTGGCAATAGCCCTTCGTATAAAAGCCGCCTGATTATAGGTAGGCATTATAATGGAAAAACCTGTATGCCTCATAGTATTATTGGTTTATGAAGTGGCTCAATTTTGTACTAGATTCTTTTAAAACATAGTATACAGTCTGAATAACTTCTTATATCAATGAATGACTAAATTCATATAAAGTAAGTCCTATGTATTTTATGCTTGATAAAGATACGAAAAAGTATCTATTTTTCTTATATTGCTATCCAAAAAAGTGTAAAGCCACAAAATAGGGCCGACTTCATTTGCTAGGTCAGCCCATTTTCATTAGATTTTTGTCGTCAAACAAGAAAATCTAATTATGAGCAAAGCATACTTTTATGCGGACGAATATTCTACAGTCTGGTTATAAAATTACTGGATAAGCTAAAAATCTTTCAGATAAGCCGTAAACATGGTGGTGAATACTATGTAAAAACGATTCGATGGCTGGACATATTTTGTCGTTATGCTCTATGCTGTCATCATGCGTTTTGATTCCTTGCGTGAGATAATGCCGTCCATACAGGCAGAAGCCCGCAAACTTTGTCATTTCTCCAATATCCTGTTCAAGGGTGTGGAACGTCATCCTAAGACCGGCAAAAAGAAGGAGGTATATTTTTGATGGGACTTGGAATAACAAAATACCGCTCGACCATTATATATTCGATGGTTGAGCGGTATTTTGTATATTAAATCGATTTTGTCGGACAACAATGTTTTTTTATTATTCTTTGATATCCTGATAAAGAAAACGTTTGATGCTCTTTTTAGCTGTTTTCTCGAACTCTTCAGGATAGAGTTTGATACGGGTAATTTGTGAATAAGCCGGCAGCATTTTGTTAAGCTCTGTACGGTTGACCTCGATGGCTGCTTCCAGCGCTTTTTTGTCCATACCTTGTGCAAAGGCTTCTTCATTGTCTGGATAAACCAGTGCGATAAGCTTGTCTCCAGCCAGAATGACAAGCGATTCGTTTACGAAAGGCATGTTGTTCAAACGGGCTTCAATTTCCTCAGGGTAAATGTTTTGTCCGGAAGCTGTAAGCAGCATGTTCTTGCAGCGTCCCTTAATGAAAATATTTCCCTCGGCATCCTTGATGGCCATATCGCCTGTATGAAGCCAGCCATTGCAATCGATAGCCTGTGCTGTGGCTTCCTCGTTCTTGTAATAACCCAGCATGACATTCATTCCCCGGCATACCAGTTCTCCCGGGATGCGTTCCGGATCGGATGACAATACCTTTGTTTCCATATTCGAAACTGTTTTTCCACACGATGTGTACTGTATTTCATCCCAGCGGCTGTGGCAGATAAGCGGAGCGGCTTCTGTCATTCCGTAGGCAATGGTGTAGGGGAAGTTGATTTTTCGTAAAAATGCCTCTACCTCAGGATTGAAAGGTGCACCTCCGATTACTATTTCGATAAAGTTACCTCCAAATACCTCCATAGCCTGTGTGCGGATCTGTTCTTTTATCTTATCACTGACGATAGGCAGTTTCAGCAGGAGTTTCCCCAGTTTGTTGTCTACTTTAGGCAGAATATTCTTCTTGAAAATCTTCTCAACGATGAGAGGAACACATGCTATGACACGCGGACGTATTTCAGCAAATGACTCGGCAATGATTTTAGGTGAGGGCATGCGTGTAAGGAACCATAAGTGCGCGCCCACGGTTACTCCATAAATAAAATCGAAAACCAGACCGAAAATGTGTCCTAACGGCAACATTGATACCACATTGTCGCCAGGTTTCAAACCTACTTTTTTATGAATGTGTACTACATTCGAGATAATGCTGCGATAAGGAAGCATTACTCCTTTCGAATATCCGGTTGTACCCGATGTGTAATTGATGACAGCCAGCTCTTCCGGTTCTTCGCGGCGATAAGATACATTCTCCGCACGGAAGCGGCAAGGATAACGTTTCCCGAATTCTTCATTCAGATGTTCACGGGCATAGGTAAGGCGTTGTGAGCGTGAAACAACCAGATCGAAGTTTTTCAGCTCGATGATACCTTCCAGATGAGGCATGGCAGCTTCGTTGAAATTTTCCCACACCTGATCGCCCACGAACAGCATACGTGCTTCCGAATGGTTTACTATATTATGTACATTATCGGCTTTGAATTCGTGAAGGATAGGGACGGCTACTGCTCCATAAGTGATAACACCGAGAAATGTTGCAGTCCAGTTTGCGCTGTTTCTACCGCAGAGCGCGATTTTATCTCCTTTTTTTATACCTGCATGTTCGAATAGAATATGCATCTTTTCTATTTTGCGCGCTACATCTTTGTATTGTAAGGTAGCTCCCTTGTAGTCTGTCATTGCATCCAGATTCCAGTTTTTACGGATGCTTTCTTCAATAAGTTGTATTAAACTGCTTGTTGTTTCCATTGTTTCATTGCACACTAATCGTGTTAATGTGCGCAAAAATAATAAAAGTTGTCCGAACAACTGGTATATTCACTGAATTATTTTCTGTCAGACAGGGGATAATCTCCAATAATTGCTAACTTTGCCAATAAAAATAGATAAACAAAATATAGTTATGCTGATTTATAATACAACCTTTCATGTGGAAATGAACGATGCGAGAAATTTTGTAATTTGGTTGAACGAATGCTATATTCCTGAAGTCGAACAGTCGGGAGAACTGCGTAATCCTCGCATATTACGTATATTAAGCCATAAGGAGCAGGATAGCGAATGTTTTTCTTTACAATGGGAGGTAGAAGATAGTGCAGCGCTTCATCGCTGGCATACCAAGCAGGGTGCACGCTTGAATGAAGAAATGCTGAAGATATTTAAGGATAAAGTGATTGGCTTTCCCACATTAATGGAGGTGGTCAAGTGATACAGCCTGTAAAGGAAAAGATTATTTTGGGAATAGATCCCGGTACAAATATCATGGGCTATGGAGTGCTGAAGGTGACAGGAGTAAAACCTCAAGTCGTGGCCTTGGGAGTGATAGACCTGAGAAAATGTACTGATCCGTACTTGAAATTGAAGCATATTTACGAACGGGTGCAGGGAGTGATTTCCTCTTATCTGCCTGATGAGCTGGCTATCGAAGCCCCTTTCTTTGGAAAAAATGTACAGTCGATGTTAAAACTGGGACGTGCCCAGGGTGTGGCTATTGTGGCTGCTTTATGTCGGGATATTCCTGTAACGGAATATGCTCCTCTGAAAATAAAGATGGCGATAACAGGAAACGGTCAGGCCAGTAAAGAGCAGGTGGCCGATATGCTGAAGCGTATGCTGCATATTCCCGAGTCGGAAATGGGGCCCTTTATGGATGCTACCGATGCATTGGGGGCTGCATATTGTCATTATTTGCAAATGGGCCGTCCGGCTATGCCGAAAGCGTATTCAAGTTGGAAAGACTATATACAAAAGAATCCCGATAAAGTGAAAAAATAGAAAAATCATGAATGCAAAACACCTTTTAGCTATGTTGGCCTTAGCAACGGCAGTTGGCTGCAATTCTATCCAGAGAAGTTCATTCGATTCGTTTGATGAATACCCTGTATATGAAGGTAAATGGGAAGAAATGACTTACTCGCCGGCTGGAACGCATTTTTCTTTGTGGGCTCCTACAGCTCAGGAAGTACGTGTCATGTTATACGAAAAGGGACAGGGCGGAGCTGTCCAGCGGATGATAAGCATGCAGCAGGCAGCCGACGGAATGTGGCAGGCTGTGGCAGAAGGTGATTTGAAAGGTAGCTTTTATGCATTCAATGTAAAAATAGATGGCATCTGGCAAGGTGATACTCCTGGTGTTATGGCAAAAGCGGTGGGAGTAAATGGCGACCGTGCTGCCATTATCGATATGAGAGAAACTAATCCTCAGGGATGGGAAAAGGATGTACGTCCGCCCTTAAAAAGTTTTTCTGATATCATTATTTACGAGATGCATCATCGTGATTTTTCGATCGATACGGTTGCAGGCATCAAGCATAGAGGAAAATTTCTGGCTCTGACGGAAGACAGCACCCATACTTATCTGGGTGAGAAGACAGGTATTGCGCATTTGAAGGAACTGGGAGTGACTCATGTGCATTTGTTGCCTTCATTCGATTTTTCGTCAGTCGATGAAACAAAGCTGAATAAGCCTCAGTACAACTGGGGATATGATCCGAAAAATTACAATGTTCCCGAAGGTTCGTATGCAACAGATCCTTATAAGCCTGATGTGCGTATTCGTGAATTTAAGCAAATGGTGATGGCTTTGCACCGTGCTGGAATCAGGGTAATAATGGATGTCGTATATAATCATACGGCTCTGACAAAAGGAAGCAATTTTGAACGTACAGTTCCCGGTTATTTTTACCGTCAGGATAGTGAAGGAAAGTTTGCCAATGCTTCGGGATGCGGTAATGAAACGGCGAGTGAACGTGCCATGGTTCGGAAATTTATCATAGAGTCTGTTTGTTACTGGGCGAATGAATATCATGTAGATGGTTTCCGTTTCGACCTAATGGGCATACACGACATCGTTACGATGAAGGAAATCCGAAAAGCTCTTGATGGAATAGATCCTACCATATTTATCTATGGAGAAGGATGGGCTGCCGGTACTCCGCAGCTTCCTGCTTCTGAACTTGCTATGAAGAATAATGTTTATCAGATGCCTGGTATTGCGGCTTTCAGTGATGAATTCCGTGACAGTCTGCGAGGTCCGTTTGGCAAGGATGAGAAAGGAGCTTTCGTTATAGGACGTCCGGGGCATGAAACTGGTGTGAAGTTCGGTATTGTAGGTGGAATTGCTCATCCGCAAATAAATAACGATTCAGTACGTCGTGTTCCTAAGATATGGGCGAATACTCCTTCGCAATTTATCAGTTATGTAAGTTGTCATGACGACTTATGCCTGACAGACAGACTGAAAGTTACTCTTCCGGGGGCTTCTGTTCCGGAATTGAAGGCTTTGCAGAAATTGGCCGAAACTGCTGTGTTTACATCGCAGGGAGTTCCTTTTATATTTGCTGGAGATGAAATATTGCGCGACAGGAAAGGTGTTGTAAATGCTTACAACAAACCGGATGAAATAAATGCGATAGACTGGCGCAATAAAACAGCTTATCGTGAAGTGTTCGACTATGTAAGGGGGCTGATTGCTATGCGTAAGGCTCATCCTGCTTTTCGAATGGGAAATGCAGATCTGATTCGCAAGCATCTGGAGTTTATTCATGTGCCGGCTACGAATGTTGTTGCTTTCCGTATAAAGGGAAGTCCTTGTGGCGATAAGTGGTTGAATACGATTGTAGTACTGAATGCTCGTACAGAACCGATAAAGGTTAATATTCCAGAAGGTAAATATTGGATAGCATGTCGTGACGGCAAGATTGACTTGATTTTGGGATTGGGCATGATTACCGGAAACCAGATCACAGTCAGTCCGCGTTCGGCTATGATTATCCATCAGTAATATACAAGAACAATGCAGAATATCATTACAATTAAAGACGGGGTGACCAGACATCCTTTATATCGACTGAATGAGCCGATTAATTTACAGATAGCAAAAGGAGAACATGTTGCTATCGTAGGTCCAAACGGGGCAGGTAAGAGTTTGTTGGTGGATACTATTATCGGACGGTATCCGCTACTGATGAACGAGGTAGAATATGATTTTTCGCCTTCAGAGTCGAACTTGGTATGTGATAATATAAAGTATATAACTTTCCGTGACTCGTACGGTGATTCTGACGGAACGTATTATTATCAGCAGCGCTGGAATTCTCAGGATCTGGAAGAAACTCCAGTTGTTCGTGATTTGTTGCCTGAATGTAAGAATCAGGAGCTTCGCGCCGTATTGTATGATTTATTTGGGGTAGACACGATGCTTGACAAGCATATTATCTTGTTGTCTAGTGGTGAGTTGCGCAAGTTTCAACTTACAAAGACCTTACTCTCTAATCCGCGTGTGTTGATTATGGATAATCCGTTTATCGGTCTTGATGCCAAAACTCGCGACCTGTTGCATGAACTGTTGCAGAAACTTACAGAAGTAACTCCTTTGCAGGTTATTCTGGTTCTATCGAAAACGGACGATATCCCAGCTTTTATAACACATGTCATTCCTGTTGCCAACCGCTCTTGCGGAAAGAAAATACCCCGAGAGGAGTATTTGTCGATAAATGCCGGTGTTCCTGCCCATGTGCTGACTGAAGAAAAATATCAGCGTATCCTGACTTTGCCTTATGCTGATAATTTGTATCATACCGAGCATATTGTAGACTTGAATAAAGTAAGTATACGTTATGGTGAACGTACTATTCTGAAAGAACTTGACTGGACTGTGCTTTGTGGCGAAAAATGGGCATTAAGCGGAGATAACGGCTCTGGAAAGTCAACGCTGCTGAGTCTGGTCTGTGCGGATAATCCCCAAAGCTATGCTTGTGATATATCTTTGTTCGGGCGTAAGCGCGGTAGTGGAGAAAGCATTTGGGAAATAAAAAAACATATTGGATACGTAAGTCCGGAGATGCATCGTGCCTATTTAAAAAATCTGCCGGCTGTTGATATCGTAGCAAGCGGACTCCATGATTCTATCGGCTTGTATAAGAAAACCCATAAGGAAGATATTGCTATTTGTGAGTGGTGGATGGATATCTTTGGTATTAAAGAGCTGAAGGATCGTAATTTCCTGCAACTGTCGAGTGGTGAGCAGCGTATGGTGTTACTTGCCCGTGCCTTTGTGAAAGATCCGGAACTGCTGATACTGGATGAACCTCTTCATGGATTGGACATGTATAACCGACGGCTGGTAAAGGATGTGATAGAGGCATTCTGTCAGCGAAAAGACAAAACACTTATTATGGTGACGCATTATAAGGAAGAACTTCCTGCGTGTATAGATCATAGTTTGTATCTTGTACGAAACCGTTAAGGCTTGTTTTATTTGTGTCCTGATTGCCAGAAAGAGATTGTTGAATTGCTTTTGATGAAATCTGTGAGGAAATATTTTTGGTTTTTCGTTTCTTTTCCTATATTTGTTTAATTTTTAAGGAAGGGCTAAAAAGCCCTTTTATACATAACTAATATATGAAAACTATGAATATCAAGATTCGACTGATTATTATGAACTTCCTGCAGTTTGCTGTATGGGGAGCTTATCTGACCTCCATGGGGACTTATTTAACTAAAATTGGGCTGGGAAGCCATATTGGTATATTTTATGCCATGCAGGGTATTGTTTCGTTGTTCATGCCTGCTATATTAGGTATTATAGCTGATAGATGGGTTCCGGCACAACGATTGCTGGGATTGAGTCATTTGCTTGCAGCCCTGTTTATGGTAGGAGCCGGATATTATGGAATGACAGCGGGTGATGATGTTTCGTTTACTGTCTTGTTTTCATTTTATTCAATGAGTGTGGCTTTTTATATGCCTACACTTGCATTGTCAAATTCGGTAGCTTATACAGTGCTTGATAAAGCGGGACTGGATACAATTAAAGCATTTCCTCCTATCCGTACCTGTGGCACGATAGGTTTTATTTGTTCCATGTGGCTGGTAGACTTGTTAGGATTTCAGGCAAATTATATGCAATTCTTTACTTGTGCGGTATGGGGAGTGATTTTGGCTGTTTATGCTAATACATTGCCTCAGTGTCCGGTGACTAGAAATACCGGCGGGCAGAGAAAGTCGCTTGTTGAGGCTTTGGGATTGAAGACCTTTTTACTGTTCCGCCAGCGCAAAATGGCGATATTTTTTATCTTCTCAATGCTGTTGGGCGTTTCATTACAGATAACCAACGGATTTGCAAATCCGTTTATCACAAGCTTTAGTGCAATTCCTGAATATGCTGATACTTTTGGTGTGCAGCATGCTAATTTGCTGATTTCACTTTCACAAATCAGTGAAACATGCTGTATATTGCTTATACCTTTCTTCTTAGGACGGTTCGGTATAAAGAAGGTTATGCTGATTGCAATGATTGCCTGGGTTTTACGCTTCGGCTTATTTGGACTTGGTAATCCGGGTAGTGGAGTATGGATGTTTATTCTTTCCATGATTGTATATGGAGTGGCATTCGACTTCTTTAATGTTTCCGGTTCCTTGTTCGTTGATAAAGAAACAGATATTTCCGTACGCTCTAGTGCTCAAGGACTTTTCATTATAATGACTAACGGACTTGGGGCTACTATTGGTACGTTGACTGCGCAGTGGGTAGTAAACCAGTTTGTTGATTTCAGCAGCACGGAACCACAAGTTGAGGGCTGGACAAATGCCTGGTTTATTTTCGCTGCCTATGCGTTGATTGTAGCTGTTATGTTCAGTATTGTGTTTAAATATAAACATGAAGTTAAAACAGTATGAATGAGATAGAGATAAGAGTTTTTGATATGTCTGCTGTGCTCAAGCCTTCGGATGCTTTTGCATTGGTTCTGGAAGAACTTGGAGGAGGTTTCCGCAAACTGGCTCTCATAATCGGGAAACAGGAAGCACAAGCCATAAAAATGGGACAAATGTCGTATACTCCTCCGCGTCCTTTTACTCATGACCTGATGCTGAGCGTGATGGAAAAGGGAGGATTAGTGCCGGTAAAAGGAGTGATTTATGAGGTGAAAGATGGCATTTACAGTTCCTTTTTATTTGTACGCTGTGCGGATGAAACAATATTTCAGGCCGATGCTCGTACGACAGATGTTATCTCTCTTTCTCTCAGAAAAAAGTTTCCTCTGTATGTTTATGAAGATATTTTAGAAAGAGAACAGCTGCGTAATATCTCAGCTGATGGCTCTACATATTGTGTTTCAATAAACACTATAGATATTGATTCTCTGAAAAAAGCAATGGATGAAGCCGTGGAGAATGAGGACTATGAACGAGCATCACAGTTGCGCGATGAAATAAGAAAACGTGAGAAAAAAGAAGATAAATACAAGTAAACGATAATATTTAAAGAATATGCATGTATTTTATGCTCCGGATATAGCTGTTAATCCGGAATTGCCCGAAGAAGAGGCTGGACATTGCCTGCGAGTGTTGCGTTTGACGGTGGGTGATGAGATAATGCTGACCGATGGGAAAGGTTGTTTTTACCGTGCCGCTATTAGTGCGGCAACAGGTAAGCGTTGTCAGGTAAAAGTGAATGAGGTTATTCCCCAAGAACCTTTCTGGAAAGGTCATTTGCATCTGGCAATGGCACCTACCAAGAATATGGACCGTATAGAATGGTTTGTAGAGAAAGCTACGGAAATTGGTTTCGATGAACTCAGTTTTCTGAATTGTCGGTTTTCTGAGAGAAAGGTGATTAAGACTGAGCGCATCGAGAAGATTGTTGTTTCGGCTATAAAACAATCACTCAAAGCGCGAAAACCAGTTGTTAATGAAATGGTAGACTTTGGACGGTTCATGCAACGTGAATTTGCGGGACAAAAATTTATAGCTCATTGTTACGAAGGAGAGAAGCCTCTTCTGAAAGATGTTTTGCAACCTGGAGAAGATGCTGTGGTATTAATTGGCCCCGAGGGTGATTTCAGCCGTGAGGAAGTTGAAAAGGCTGAAGCGATGGGATTTCGTTCAATCAGTTTAGGTAAATCGCGCTTACGTACAGAAACTGCTGCTTTGGTGGCAGTACATACCATGAATTTATTTAATAGTTAATGGACGGAGATATGAAAAAGAATATATTAGGATATTGTTTACTGCTGGTTGCTGTACTGTTGGCGTCATGCAGCAAGAAGAACAATTATGAAAACGTGCTCCCCAAAGATGCTGCAATGGTTGTGTCTGTCGATCTGGTTTCGATGGCTGAAAAGAGTGGATTGAGTGGAGATGAAGGTGCTCCGGTTGTGGCACGGCTGAATGAAGCTTTGAAAAGCGGGGCTGAAGGAGCAGGTGAACTTATAGACAAGATCACGAAAGATCCTTCGGAGAGTGGCTTGGATTTAACTGAAAAGATTTATTATTTTATTGAATCTGGTGGCGTATCTACAGGTCTGGTTATAAGAGTTTCTGATCAAGATAAACTGGAAGACTTGTTGAATGCTTTGCATAACCAGCAGGTATGTGAGAAGCCTGTTGAAGCAGAGGGGTGTATGTGGACCTCTATGGGGCGTGTGCTGGTAACGTATACAGATGATGCATTCCTGGCTTTGCTTGACTTGAAAGGAGGGGAGGCAAAAGATATGCTTCATATGGCTTCAATGCTTTTGCGCCAGACTGAAAAGGATGGATTTACGGCAACTTCTGATTTTCAACAGATGAAGAATCAGAAAGGAGATATTGTTTTATTGTCTTCTTTGGATTTGCTTCCAGGAGAATACGTTACTCCACTTACTATGGGAGTTTCTGCTACACTGGATTTGAAGAATATAAAAGCGCTTTCTACGATATCTTTTGAGAAAGGGAAGATTGTGATGGATGTACAGGATATAACAACGGATAAAGTAATGACTTCATTGGTAGAAAAGCAGTTGCAAGCTACAAATCCGGTCAAAGGTACTTATCTCGATACTTTCCCTGCAAATACATTTTTCTGGATGTCTGGTAATGTAGATGGAAATAAAATCTATCAGTTGCTGTGTGAAAACCCGACTGTACGTCAGCAGTTCGAAAGCTCAATTATGCCTATCGATTTTGAGGCAATATTTGGTTCTATAAAAGGCGATGTGGCAGTGGCGGTAACTAATCCTTTGCAGAATGGTTTTATTGCTTATGCTGATGTCACGAACAGTCAGTTTCTGCAAACATTTGAAGATCTGAAGCCCTTGCTGGCGTTGACTAACGGACAAATGCAGCTGATAAACCGTGGTGCTGACAGTTATGAATTCCGTATGCGGAATGGCAGTATGATGGGACTTCGTGCAGGAAATGTCAGTTTCTGGTTTGGAGTGAAAAATAATCGCTTGTATTTTACCAATGATTATAATTTGGTAGATACTCGTGTTCCTGGACTTACTTTACGGGATTGTCCATGGGGACAAAAAGTGTCGGGAAAGCGTTGTTTTGTTGGGATGAATTTTACATCTGCTTCAGATCAGGCGAAGCAGCTTTTGGGTAATAACAGTCAATATGCTCCTGCTATAGGTGTGTTGCGCATTTTGGATTATATGACGGTAGAAACGGTAGATTATAAAACATCTCATATTGAGCTGACAACAAAAAGCAAAGATAAAAATGTACTTCAAACATTGTTAGAGGTATTTAATTAATGAAAAATGGAAACAATTGAATTACAACAAACTCTGCCGGAGGTATTTGCCGGCAGAGATAGTATCATTTCCGATGTTTGGCATCGGCAAGTTGCGTTTCAGAGGGGGAAGACTTATCTGGTAGAAGCCGTTTCGGGCACAGGTAAATCTTCCCTTTGCAGTTTTATTTATGGATATAGAAAGGACTATCAGGGCATTATCTGTTTTGACGGTGAAAATGTAAAGAATTTCTCTGTCGGCCGGTGGGTAGAAATCAGAAAACGTTCGTTGAGCATGTTGTTTCAGGAATTGCGTTTGTTCCCGGAGCTGACAGCATGGGAAAACGTACAGCTGAAGAATTCACTGACGGGACATTGCAAACGCAAGCAGATAGAAGATTGGTTCTCACGTTTAGGTATTTCAGACAAATGGGACCAGCAGATTGGAAAGATGTCTTTTGGACAGCAGCAGCGTGTTGCTTTTGTTCGTGCTTTGTGCCAGCCTTTTGATTTTATTTTTTTAGATGAACCGGTCAGTCATTTGGATGATGGCAATGGGAAGATTATGGCAGAGATCTTGCATGAGGAAGCTGAAAAGCAGGGAGCAGGTATAATAGTAACGTCTATCGGAAAACATATTCCGTTGAATTATGACAGGGTACTTTCTTTGTAAATACAGATATTATGATTTGGAAGTTATTAAGACAGCATATTAGTGTGTCGCAGCTTGCAGGATTTTTCCTGGCTAATTTATTTGGTATGATTATCGTCTTGCTGGGAGTTCAGTTTTATCGGGATGTATTACCTATATTTACTCAGGGCGATAGCTTTATAAAAAAAGATTTTGTAATTCTCAGCAAGAAAGTTAGTACGTTGGGAACTCTTGTTGGAAAAAGTAATACGTTTTCTGCGGGTGATATTGCGGAAATAAAGGAGCAGCCGTTTACTAAGAGTGTGGGTGGATTCCTTCCGTCGCAATTTAAGGTATCTGCTGGCATGGGAATGCAAGGAATACGTATGTCGACTGATATGTTTTTTGAGTCGGTTCCAGATGAATTTGTTGATGTGAAGTTAGATAAATGGAGTTTTAATCCGGCATCGGATATTGTTCCAATCATTATTCCACGTAATTATCTGAATTTGTATAATTTCGGTTTTGCACAAAGCCGTAACCTTCCTCAGCTTTCGGAAGGAGTAATGGGCATGATGAATCTGGACATCCGGATAATGGGGAATGGGCAAGTGAAGCAGATGAAAGGGAATATTGTCGGCTTTTCAAACAGACTCAATACTATTTTGGTTCCCGAATCATTTATGAATTGGGCAAATGAAGCCTATGGCGCAGGAGAAAAAGCTGAACCTTCGAGACTGATTGTAGAAGTTAACAACCCGGCAGATGAACGGATTGCTAAGTTTTTCCAGCAGAAAGGGTATGAAACAGAAGGTAACGGTTTGGATGCCGGCAAGGCAACTTGGTTCTTGAAAATCGTTATCGGTATTGTGTTGTCTGTTGGTTTGCTAATCAGTGTGCTTTCATTCTATATTTTGATATTAAGTATATATCTGTTGCTGCAGAAGAATTCTACAAAACTCGAAAATTTACTATTGATAGGTTATAGTCCTGCCCGGGTAGCACGTCCGTATCAGTTGCTTACTGTTATTCTTAATTTGGCAGTATTGTTACTGGGCTGTGTTGTTGTTATGTCTGTAAGATCTCTATATCTTGATACGATAATGAATCTTTATCCGGGTGCAGGAGGGGGAAGTATGATTCTTTCTCAGGTTGCCGGATGTGTTATTTTTGTAGGAGTATCTGTGCTGAATATTGTGATTATACGTCGTAAAATAAATGCTATCTGGTTGCGGAAATAAAAAGGCTAATGAATATGATACAACAAATAGAATTTTCTTTAAAACCTCGTCGAAGAGGTTTCCATTTGATTACAGAGGAAGTGATGTCGCACTTATCTGCGTTGCCTGCAACCGGACTGGTGAATCTTTTTGTGAAACATACTAGTTGTGCACTCAGTATTAATGAAAATTATGATCCTTCAGTGCGTAGTGATATGGAACAGATCTATAATCGTTTAGTTCGTGAAAATGAAAGTTATTATCAGCATACAGATGAGGGAAGTGACGATATGCCCAGTCATGCAAAATGTAGCTTAACTGGGGTTTCGCTTACTATTCCTGTTACTGGAGGAAAACTGAATCTGGGAACTTGGCAGGGTATTTATCTTTGTGAGTTTCGTGATTATGGCGGTCCTCGTCGGATTGTAGCTACAATTATGGGATAGGAGTGTTCGGATATAGTTCGTTTGTTTACTAATTGTCGGGAAACAAAGAAAAATTTATTGGTACGTCTGTGTGTGAATAAATGTTTATAGATGTTTTATACTGTAAAATGATATGTTCAAAAACGCTTGATTTGTGTCAGGAAACATAGTTTTACGGCTAAAAAATGTTACATAGGAGTACACTGTTGGCAGATTATTGTATAAATTTGCCATACCGAATAGTTAAACATTAAACTATTTTGATAAAGACTAAAAAGTAGATTTTTCAGGACTATTAAAAGAACTTTTAATTATACAATAAAAGATTAAGCTTATGTCAAAAATCGTTGGACACATTTCGCAGGTAATCGGTCCGGTTGTCGATGTTCGGTTTAAATTCGACGGTGTGGATGCAGAACATGCTTTGCCGAAAATTCACGATGCTATGACCATTAAAAGACATGATGGTCGTATCTTGGTAGTGGAGGTTCAGCAACATATCGGTGAAGATACTGTGCGTACCGTTGCGATGGACAGTACAGACGGGTTGCAGCGCGGAATGGAAGTCATGCTTACCGGACAGGCTATTACAATGCCTGTTGGTCCTCAAATTAAAGGACGAGTAATGAACGTAGTCGGTGAAACGATAGACGGTATGAAGGAACTGGATAAGACAGGAGGTTTTCCTATCCACCGCGAACCGCCTAAATTTGAAGATCTGGCTACTACGCAGGAAGTCCTTTTTACGGGTATTAAGGTTATCGACCTTTTGGAACCTTATCTGAAAGGAGGTAAAATTGGATTGTTTGGTGGTGCGGGAGTTGGAAAAACCGTGCTTATCAAAGAGTTGATTAACAATATTGCCAAAAAGCACAACGGTTTCTCAGTCTTTGCCGGTGTAGGAGAACGTACTCGTGAGGGTAACGACCTGCTTCGTGAAATGATTGAATCTGGAGTTATCCGCTACGGCGATGAGTTTCTGAAGAGCATGGAAGAAGGAAACTGGGACTTGTCGAAAGTAGATTATTCTGAAGTAGAGAAATCGCAGGTTGCAATGGTGTTCGGACAGATGAATGAACCTCCTGGCGCACGTCAGTCTGTTGCATTGTCTGGATTGACACTTGCAGAATCTTTCCGTGACCGCCAGACTGGTGAGAATGGTCCACGTGATATTCTTTTCTTTATTGACAATATATTCCGTTTTACTCAGGCTGGTTCTGAGGTTTCAGCTTTGCTTGGACGTATGCCGTCGGCCGTAGGTTATCAGCCTACACTGGCTACAGAAATGGGACAGATGCAGGAACGAATCACTTCTACCAAGAATGGTTCTATTACTTCTGTTCAGGCTGTATATGTTCCTGCCGATGACTTGACCGACCCTGCTCCGGCTACTACCTTTACGCACTTGGATGCTACTACTGTATTGAGCCGTAAGATTACAGAGCTGGGAATATATCCGGCAGTAGATCCGTTGGAATCGACTTCTCGTATTCTGGATCCGTTAATTGTCGGTAAAGACCATTACGAAACAGCTCAGCGTGTAAAGCAGATTCTTCAGCGTAATAAGGAGTTGCAGGATATTATTTCTATTTTGGGTATGGATGAACTTTCGGATGAAGATCGTCTGACTGTGAACCGTGCTCGTCGAGTACAGCGATTCCTTTCTCAACCGTTTGCCGTAGCCGAACAGTTTACAGGAGTTCCGGGAGTTATGGTTTCTATAGAAGATACTATCAAGGGATTCAAGATGATTCTGGACGGTGAGGTTGACTATCTGCCTGAACAGGCCTTCCTGAATGTAGGTACGATAGAAGACGCAATCGAGAAAGGAAAGAAATTGCTTGAAGCTGCCAAAGGGTAAAGAAAACTCAACGAATTATGAAGGAAATGCATTTAGTTATCGTTTCACCCGAACGCATGTTGTTCGACGGAAAAGTTTCGCAAGTAACTCTTCCGGGAGAAATGGGGGAATTTCAGGTGTTGACAAATCATGCACCTATTATTTCTTCACTTGTAGCGGGTAAAATAAGTTATACGTCAGGGGCAGAAACTCAGTCATTACAAATTGCAGGAGGATTTGCCGACATAAACAATAATCAGATTTCAGTCTGTGTAGAACTTTGAGAAAAGTAATACAGGCGTAGAACTTAAACGTTTTTGGTAGTTTTTTAGAAAAACTGCACTATACTATGTTTTTGTTAACCATCAGAAAAAAGTTTATCAGAGAGTTGACTCTAATTGGGGTCGTGTTAACGGCTTTAGTAGCTGTAGTGTATCATATGTTCATACCAGACAGGTATTTTCTATGGTTCCCTTCAATCCCGATATTCTTTTATCTGTTTGGTTTATTTTACATAGCTATGTTTTCGTTCTACTATCGTATGGGACTGGAAAAACTGGTAATGTGTTATTTGTCATGCAAAGTTTTGAAATTTATCTTAAGTGCCTTGGTACTGATAGCATATGCTTTCTTTATAGGACATGAAGTTGTTGCTTTTATGTTGACTTATGTATTTTTCTTCTTTGCATTTCTGATATTTGAAACTCGCTTTTTCCTTTGGTTTGAAATGAAACTGAAAAATAGTAAAAAGGTAAACAATGAAAAAAATACGGTACATAGCACTGTTTCTGCTTCTGTTGATGGGAACAACAGGAATGTTGATGGCGCAAAATGCTGATTCAACGGCGGTAGCTGCTTCTTCCGAACAGAACCAGACGGAAGATATAAGTGTTAACGAACTGGTTTTCGGACATATCGGCGATGCTTATGAATGGCATATTGCTACATTGGGCAATACTGTTGTCAGTATTCCGTTGCCGGTTATCGTACATAGCAGTACGGGATGGCATGTTTTCTCTTCTTCTCGTCTGGAAGAAGGAGAATATGAAGGACTGTATATAGCACGTGGCGGGGCATACGATGGAAAGATCGTAGAACGCAATGAAGCTGGTGAGGAAGTTCGTCCGTTGGACATTTCTATTACTAAAAATGTAATGGGATTATTTATCAACAGTGCAGTTTTGCTTGTCATCATGATGAGTTGTGTGCGTTGGTACAAGAAACATCCGGTAGAACAGGGAGCTCCCAAAGGAGGAGTTGGGATGATAGAAGCACTTGTTCTAATGATATATGATGATGTCATAAAAGGATGTATCGGTGAAGACTATAAACGTTATGCACCTTACTTGCTGACAGCATTTTTCTTTGTACTGGTAAATAACCTGATGGGATTGATTCCTATCTTCCCAGGTGGAGCAAATGTTACAGGTAATATTGCCATAACGCTTGTGCTGGCAGTTATAACATTTTTGTTTACCAATATTTTTGGTACAAAGGAGTATTGGAAAGAAATATTTTGGCCGGATGTTCCCACTTGGTTGAAGGCTCCGGTTCCGATGATGCCTTTGATTGAATTCTTTGGTATCTTTACAAAACCGTTTGCACTGATGATTCGTCTTTTTGCCAATATTATGGCTGGACATGCTGCTATTTTAAGTTTGATAGCAATCATCTTTATTACCGTAAAGGTTGGACCTGTCATTAATGGTTCCATGACGGTAGTTGCCGTAGCATTCGGTATTTTTATGGATGCATTGGAAATTCTGGTTGCATTCATCCAGGCGTATGTGTTTACGATGCTGTCGGCAGTCTTTATCGGATTGTCGCGTGTAAAAGGACACGAAGCCTGATTATAGAATAAAAAAGTAAATAAAAGTATAACCATTTAAATTTTGAAGATTATGTTATTGTCAGTTTTATTGCAGGCTGCTGCAGGAGTTGGTATTAGTAAATTAGGTGCTGCTATTGGTGCAGGTATTGCTGTATTGGGTGCAGGTATTGGTATTGGTAAAATTGGTAGCTCGGCTATGGAAGGTATTGCTCGTCAGCCGGAAGCTTCAGGTGACCTGCGTATGAACATGATTATTGCAGCTGCATTGGTAGAAGGTGTTGCCTTGATTGCCATCGTAGTTTGTTTATTGACATTATTCTTATAATAATATTAGCCTATGGGATTATTAACTCCGGATCCGGGGCTACTGTTTTGGATGATTATCGTTTTTGGAGTCGTATTTTTTATTCTTGCCAAATACGGCTTCCCGGTAATCATCAAAATGGTAGAGGACCGGAAAGCATATATTGATAACTCGCTGAAAGCTGCGTGTGAGGCTAATGAGCAATTAGCAAATGTGAAGGCCGAAGAAGAAAAAATCCTTGCTCAGGCACACGAAGAACAGGCTCGTATTCTAGCCGAAGCTGCTGCTACACGCGATCGCATTATAAAGGATGCTCAGAACCGTGCTATCAGTGAAGGAGATCGTTTGATGATTGAAATCAAAAAACAGATTGAAACTGAAAAAGAAAGTGCGATTCGTGACATACGTCGTCAGGTAGCGGTACTTTCTGTCGGTATTGCAGAAAAGATTATGCGTAATAAACTTGCAGATGCCAAGGAACAGGAAGAGCTTATTGATCGTATGCTTGACGAAATGATAGAATCTTCTAAAAAATAACATACCATGAATACAGGAGTTGTTTCTATGCGCTATGCTAAAGCTTTATTGGCTTATGCTAAGGCGCAAAAAGTAGAAGATCGGGTCTATGAAGAAGTAAAAACACTTGCCGGACATTATGTAAGTCTTCCTGATTTACGCCGTGCGATAGAAAATCCAGTGCTCGACATGCAGAGTAAATGTGATTTGTTACGTGAGGCTTCGGGAGGTAAGGATGTCAGTCAGGAATTGATGCGCTTCTTCAATCTGGTACTCGATGAAAGAAGAGAAAAATTCTTGCAATTCATGTTGTGGTCGTATATTGACTTGTATCGCGAAGATAAAAATATCCTTGTTGGTAAACTTACTACAGCTATAGAATCCAAACGCTTGGAAGAGCATTTGGTGGATTTGGTAGGAAGCCGTACTCAGGGAAAGGTAGAAATGGAAACACATATCGATCCTGAGTTGATTGGAGGATATATCATTGAGCTGGAAGGTTATCGTCTTGATGCGAGTGTTGCTAATCAGCTGAAACGCATAAAGCAACAGTTTATTGCGAGAAACAGAAGAATTGTTTAAATAAGTGAAGAGGACAAATCCTGCTTTATTTATCATTTTAATTAAAAAATTATGCCAGAAAATACAATAAAACCCAGCGAAGTATCAGAAGTACTGCTGCGTCAGTTGCAAGGTATCGACAACTCACTGAAGTTCGACGAGGTGGGAACGGTATTGCAAGTCAGCGATGGTGTGGCACGTATTTACGGCTTGCGCAATGCAGAAGCTAATGAACTTTTGCAGTTTGAAAACGGTATCATGGGTACTGTTATGAATCTGGAAGAGGACAATGTGGGAGCGGTGCTTCTAGGTCCTACAGACCAGATTAAGGAGGGGATGATTGTAAAGCGTACCAAACGTATCGCATCTATCAATGTAGGTGAGAGCATGTTGGGACGTGTTATAGACCCTCTGGGTGTACCTCTTGACGGACGTGGTGAGATAGGGGGCGAATTGTTTGAAATGCCTTTGGAACGTAAGGCACCGGGAGTAATCTTCCGTCAGCCTGTAACAGAGCCTTTACAGACAGGTTTGAAAGCTATTGATGCGATGATTCCTATCGGACGCGGACAGCGTGAGTTGATTATCGGTGACCGTCAGACTGGAAAAACCGCTATTGCCATCGATACAATTATCAACCAGCGTGCCAATTATGAAGCAGGAAATCCGGTATACTGTATCTATGTAGCCGTAGGACAGAAAGGTTCTACTGTTGCCAGCCTTGTAAATGCATTGCGTGAAAAGGGAGCAATGGATTATACCGTAGTTGTTGCTGCAACAGCTTCCGATCCTGCTGCCATGCAGTATTTTGCACCATTTGCGGGAGCTGCTATCGGAGAATATTTCCGTGATACCGGTCGTCATGCTTTGGTTGTATACGATGACCTTTCAAAACAGGCTGTTGCATACCGCGAAGTTTCTTTGATTCTTCGTCGTCCGTCTGGACGTGAAGCATATCCGGGTGATATCTTCTATCTGCACTCTCGTTTGCTGGAGCGTGCTGCAAAAATTATCAGCCAGCAGGAAGTTGCTGAACAGATGAACGACCTTCCTCCTAGCTTGAAGGGAAAGGTTAAAGCCGGAGGTTCACTTACAGCGTTGCCTATTATCGAAACACAGGCAGGAGACGTTTCCGCTTATATCCCGACAAACGTAATTTCTATTACCGACGGACAGATATTCTTGGAAACCGACTTGTTCAACCAGGGATTCCGTCCTGCAATTAACGTTGGTATTTCGGTATCTCGTGTCGGTGGTAGTGCACAGATCAAGAGTATGAAGAAGGTTGCCGGAACATTAAAGATTGACCAGGCACAGTACCGTGAACTGGAAGCTTTCTCAAAATTCAGCAGCGATATGGACCCGGTAACTGCAATGGCTATCGACCGTGGACGTAAAAACAACCAGTTGCTTATCCAGCCTCAGTATTCACCTATGCCGGTTGGTGAGCAGATTGCCATCCTGTATTGTGGTACTCACAGCTTGATGCGTGATATTCCTATCAGCAAGGTACGTGCGTTCCAGGATACGTTCCTGACCAATATGCGTGCTAATCATCAGGCTGATGTACTCGATGTACTGGCAAGCGGTAAGATTAACGATGAAGTAACAGCATTGATTGAAAAAGTTGCGGCAGAAACAGCCGGACAATATAAAGAAAGATAATCGTCATGGCATCACTGAAAGAAGTAAAAGGAAGAATAAACTCCATAAACGGAACGCTGAAAATTACGTCGGCGATGAAAATGGTTGCCTCTTCGAAGCTGCATAAAGCTCAGGAGGCAATAGAGAACATGCTTCCTTACGAACGAAGACTGCATCACATGCTTACTAACTTTCTGAGCTCGGAGCTTAGTGTGGAGTCACCTTTCGTCGTGAAACGTGATGTGAAGAAGATTGCCATTGTTGTATTTGCATCGAACAGTAGCTTATGCGGCGGCTTTAATGCCAATGTTATCCGTCACTTGTCTGGAATGATAGAAGAATATGTCCAGCAGGTAGGGAAAGATAATATCTTAGTCTATCCGATAGGACGTAAAGTTGCCGATGCAGTAAAGAAGTTAGGTCTGACTCCGATGGGAGACTATCAGCATATGAGCGGAAAGCCTAATTACAAAGAAGCTTCCGATCTGGCTTCCGAACTGATGGAGCGCTTCCTCAACGATGAAATACAGCAAGTAGAAATGTTGTACAATCATTTTAAATCGACGTCTACCCAGATTCTGACACGTGAAACGTACCTGCCTATCAATTTCTCTCAGGCATCTGCTACAGATGAAGAAGATAAGGGTAAGCAAGTCGATTACATTGTAGAACCGTCAGCAGAAAAGGTGATGCAGGAATTGTTGCCCAAAGTATTGCGTATGAAGATGTATACGGCATTGCTTGATTCGAATGCGGCAGAACATGCTGCCCGTACGATGGCAATGCAGATTGCAACCGATAATGCAAATGAGTTGATTCAGGATCTTACGCTGATATACAATAAGAGTCGTCAGCAAGCCATTACCAACGAATTGCTCGATATTATCGGCGGTACGATGGCGTAACGGTCAAAGCATAAATAAAAAAATATCGGGACCATCCTTTCGGACGATCCCGATATTTTTTTATGTAGCCGGATCAGTCAAAACTTCCGTAACGGGTAGGCAACAGTTTACGGTCGCCCAGCGTATTATCTACACGTGCTACGTTTATCCAGAATTTATTTTCGCGTACACTTTCCATCGGATATACTGCCTTTTCGCGGCTGTATGTATGCTGCCAGTTGTCACTTACTGCCTCATATTCCGGATGTGGAGCATTGATCAGTACATTATCTTCTTTCGAAACTTTACCATCTTTCACTTCCTCTATTTCGTGCCAGATACTGAGCATGGTGTCAATAAAATTATCCAGTTCGTATAAGCTTTCGCTTTCTGTAGGCTCAATCATCAGTGTGCCATGTACAGGGAATGAGAGAGTAGGAGCATGATATCCATAATCCATCAGTCGTTTGGCAATATCATTTTCGGTAATTCCACTTTCCTCGTGAACCTTCCGGCATTCCAGAATCATTTCATGTCCTACAAATCCGTTTGTTCCGCGGTATACCGTACCGTATGTATCGTTCAGCGAAGCAGCAAGATAATTGGCATTCAGTATAGCTGTCTTGGTGGCTCTTTCCAGTCCTTCAGCTCCCATCATGCAAATATAGGCATAGGTAATAGGCAAGATACCGGCACTGCCGTAAGGAGCAGCAGAAACCTCATTCTGTTCATTTCCGAAAAGATTATGTCCCGGCAAGAAAGGAATCAGATGCTTGGCTACACAAACCGGTCCTACACCTGGACCGCCACCACCGTGAGGGCTGGCAAACGTCTTGTGCAAGTTAAGATGGCACACATCCGCACCAATTGTTCCCGGATTTGTCAGTCCTACCTGTGCATTCATATTTGCGCCGTCCATATATACCTGAGCGCCGCATCGGTGAATGATTTTACATATTTCGGCAATATCACTTTCGAAGATACCGTGAGTGGAAGGATAAGTAATCATCAGAGCGGCAAGCTGATCCTTATGCTCTTCTGCTTTCTGACGGAGATCTTCCACATCCACATTACCCCGTTCGTCGCAGGCACAAGTCAATGTTTCGTAGCCAGCCTGAACAGCAGAAGCCGGATTTGTTCCGTGTGCCGAAGCTGGGATAAGAATCAGGTTACGATGTCCTTGTCCGATGCTTTCCAGATAGCTGCGGATGATGCGAAGTCCCGTATATTCTCCGGCAGCCCCTGAGTTAGGCTGAAGCGTGATACCTTCGAATCCAGTGATCGTCATAAGCTGCTGCGAGAGATTTTCTATCAGTGTACGGTAGCCTTGTGCCTGATCTTCCGGAACCAGCGGATGCATGTTCATCCACGAAGCATTGCTTAAAGGAAGCATTTCCGAAGCAGCATTCAGTTTCATCGTACACGAGCCCAGTGAAATCATGGAGTGGGCGAGTGAAATATCCTTACGTTCCAGACGTTTGATATAGCGCATCATTTCCGTTTCGGTATGGTAACGGTTGAATACCTCATGAGTCAGATACGACGACCGGCGTCGCAGTTCTCTGTTCAGTGACGACGATTCAGGGATGTCATCTATCTCATGTACAGGCTCTTCGGCAGCAATACCGAAAATCATCAGCAGCAGGTTCGCATCTGCCACGGTAGTAGCTTCGTCGATGCTGAAGCCTACATCTCCATTTTCAAAATACCGCAGATTTACTTCCTTGCTTAATGCTATTGTGCGCAGCTTCTGTGCCGAAACATGATCGGGCAATCCCAGGCGGAGTGTGTCGAAGAACAGCGAGTTACGTTCTATATATCCCAGACGGAGCAACTGTTTGTTGAGCCAGTTGGCAATACTATGAATACGTTTGGCGATATCCTTTATTCCTTCAGCACCGTGGTAGACAGCATAGAAGCCAGCCATGGTAGCCAGCAGAGCCTGTGCCGTACAGATATTCGATGTAGCCTTTTCGCGCTTGATATGCTGTTCGCGAGTCTGCAAAGCCATACGGTAACAAATCTTTCCGTATTTATCCTTTGACAGTCCTATGATACGTCCCGGTATGTTCCGTTTATATTCATCACGCGTTGCGAAATAAGCGGCCGAAGGACCACCGTAGAACATCGGAATACCGAGGCGCTGTGTGCCTCCGAATACGATATCAGCTCCCCATTCGCCGGGAGGAACCAATAACGCAAGGCTCATGATATCCGCGTCTACCGCAACTTTACAACCGGCAGCATGGGCACGTTCCGTAAACTCACGGTAATCTTCTATATTACCGCTGTTGTTCGGATATTGTACGATACAGCCAAACACGTCGGGTGTAAATTCCAGTTCCTTATAGTCACCCACTTTCACCTCTATTCCCTGAGGAATAGCACGTGTACGTATTACTGCAAGGTTTTGAGGGAATATCTCACGGTCGACAAACAGTGTGTTGGCTCCCGCTTTCTGTTGTGCACGGCTTCTCAGTGCCAGCATCATTGTAGCGGCTTCGGCAGCGGCCGTTGCTTCGTCCAGCAGCGAGCAGTTTGCCAGCGGCATAGCGGTAAGGTCGCTTACTACCGTCTGGAAATTAAGCAAAGCCTCCAGACGTCCCTGCGATATTTCTGTCTGATAAGGAGTGTATGAAGTGTACCATACCGGATTCTCGAAAACATTGCGTTGGATGACAGCCGGAGTAATCGAATCGTACCAGCCAGTACCGATATACGATTTATATATCTTGTTCATAGAAGCCAGTTTCCCGATATGTTCGGCAAACTTCCGTTCTGTCATGGCAGGAGGCAGATTCAACTGAGCTTTTAGCCGGATTTTCTCAGGAATGGTCTTATCAATCAATTCGTCTAATGTCTTTACTCCTATTCTTTCCAGCATTTTGGGAAGATCGTTCTCGGTAATGCCAATATGGCGATTGGCAAAAACATCTGTTTTCATGATTTTAAGGTATTAATAAAGGTAAAAGTATTCAGGTTCGAAAACGTACCGCATTTGTAGTAAAATGCCGGTACGTTTTTTATGTTATTCAGGATAATGTTTCTATTTGAAGAACGGATTTTCCATTTTTTCTTTTCCGATACTAGTCGGTTCTCCGTGTCCCGGATACACCAGTGTTTCATCCGGCAGAGTCAGCAACCGGCACGAAATCTGTTCTATCAGTTCGTTGAAATCTCCTCCTTCCAAATCGGCACGTCCTATGCTTCCCTGAAACAGTACGTCACCGCTGAACAGGCAAGCATCTGCCTTACAGTAATATACCATGCCTCCGGGTGAATGTCCCGGAACATGTATGGCTTGTAATTCCGTATGTCCGAAGCGTATTATTTCTCCGTCTTCGATGTAGTGTCCCAGTCCTACCGGGGCTTCATTCGGGCTGAAGCCGAACATGCGGCACTGGTCGGGCAATTTTGCCAGCAGAAACTCGTCGAGTTGGCACGCTTCGGCTTTCAATCCAAATTCACGCAGGATGAAAGGATTGCCAAAAACGTGGTCCAGATGCAGATGAGTATTCAGCAAATGCTTTACTGTCAACTTGTTGTCGGCAATATACTGTTTCAGCATCTGTTGCTCTTCCGGAAAAAAACAGCCGGCATCTATGATTGCAGCTTCCCCTGTTTCGTCGGAAATAACGTAACAGTTTACGGGAAACATATTAAATTCGAAGCGTTTTATTTTCATTTGTCCTTATGTGTTAATCAGTTGTTTACAGTGACATATACTACCTTCTTCGTTTCAAAAAACTCTTCCGAGAAGAAATCTTTCAGTTCGGTTACCATTGTCTGATGCTTTACCGGAAAAACCTCTTTTTCAAGTTCTCCTCCCTTCAGGCAAACCAGTCCGTTGGGAAATGCGTTATGCTGTTCCTTGCTGATGTTCTTGCGGATAATCTTCAACAGATCGGTCAGTGGCATTACAGCACGGCTCACTACAAAGTCGAACATTTGTTTTTCCTCTTCAGCGCGGCAGTGGCGTGTCGTAACGTTTTTCAGTCCGATGGCATTGGCAATTTCGGTAGCAACCCTGACTTTCTTTCCGATGCTGTCTACCAGATGAAACGTTGAGTCGGGGAATAAAATAGCAAGCGGTATGCCCGGAAAACCACCTCCCGTGCCCAGGTCCATGATACGTGTTCCCGGCTTGAACTGGATAAACTTGGCAATGCCCAGCGAGTGAAGCACATGATGTTCGTACAAGTTTGTGATATCCTTGCGTGATATGACATTGATTTTGCTGTTCCAGTCAGTGTACAAGTCGTACAGCGCGGCAAACTGTTCTTTTTGCGTTTCGGTTAAATCAGGAAAATATTTCAGTATAATATCCATGTATGCAAATGGTTATTTTAAGTAAACATTAATGTCATCGTAGGGAACGGTCAGGCTGAAGTCACCTGCCGAATAAGGAGCTATTTCATAACGGTTATAATAGAATGTGACCCCGTCTTTGCCCAGCATAAAGTTTTCCGGAATATAAATATCCGTATCCAGCAATATACCTACCGACTGAAGCCCTTCTATGCTAGAAATGGTATCGGTCTCCATCTTTTTGTTGACTTCCTTTATCAGCTCCTTCATGATCAGTGAGCAGATTTTTGCATTATCTTCCTTGCGGAATACATCATCAGCAGTAATAAGCTTACCGGTCTGAGCATTGATATTCATATATTTGGCAAGCGTATTGGGATGTGCTCCTCCGGTATACTGGAAGTTTACGACAGAATAATTCCATACGGTACTGTCTTTTCCGGCTTCCAGTGCAGTCTTTATCTGATATTCATAATTATACCATGCCGGAACATCTTCGGCCTTCATGCCGTTATGCATATCAGCTTCAAACAATTCTTTGACATCCGTATTATAATTCTTAATGAAATCATTAGCCAGTGCCGATACAAGTCCTTCAGGAGTCAGTTTGACATATTGTTTGCCGAAAGCTTCTTCCTGTATTTTTTCATTGATAAGCCGTGATATGGAGTCTTTCTCCGATGCCGGTTTCAGATAAGCATAACTGATGCTGATTTTGCATGACGGAGTTTCCTTTCCTTCCTGCAAGTACACTGTTGTGTCTTTTTGCAGCATGTCTGGTTCGGCAGCAGCTGTTTGTTTCTGTTCGATACATCCTGTAAGTGCAAACCCGCCTGCAATGCCGAATATGAGTGACGGCAGTAAAATTCTGGTTGATTTCATGATACTATTTTTTAGTCTGTTGATTTTTGCATTCTCATACGACAAATATAACACAAGTTCTCGAATAAAACATGAAAAAAGAACGTTCTTTCTGTCGTTTTGATAAAGATTTTCGGATAGCCGGAAGGCAGGAAATAAAAAAATATGTAAGTTTGTCCGAAAAGGAACAATGTTCATTAACGAAGCAGCTATGAAAACAGAATATTGGGGAACGATTCCCTATCGTGAGGCATGGAGCCGACAGCAAGAATTATTCGATAAACTGGTGCATCAGCGTGGCAGTGGCGAAACCTGTGAAAACCGTCTGATATTTTGTGAGCATCCTCATGTCTATACTTTGGGCAGACATGGTAAAGAAGCCAATATGCTTCTGCGTGAAGAACAGCTGAAGCGGATTGGGGCGGAACTATTCCATATAGACCGCGGAGGAGATATCACTTACCACGGTCCGGGACAGCTGGTCTGTTACCCGATACTGAATCTCGAAGATTTCCGGTTGGGACTGAAAGATTATATCCATGCATTGGAAGAAGCGGTCATCAGAGTTTGTGCGTCATACGGTATAGAGTCGGGCAGGGTAGCCGGGGCAACCGGTGTGTGGCTCGACACAGGAACAAAGAACGAACGCAAAATCTGTGCAATAGGTGTACGCAGCAGCCATTTTATTACGATGCACGGACTTGCACTTAACGTGAATACGGATTTACGCTATTTCAGTTATATTCATCCGTGCGGCTTTATAAATAAAGGTGTGACTTCCATTTCCAGAGAACTTGGTCATGAGGTCGCTATGGATGAGGTGCGGGAAAGATTGCAAAACGAACTTCACACCTGTCTGAATGTTCATATGACGCCCTTAAAATAATATCAGGTTGTCTTGTAAAAAAATTGCTGAAGAATTAGTAGAAACATCAGCAATTTTGCCTGAAAATTCGTACAATTTTTTTTAAAACATCACGTTCTTTTGGAGCAAACTTGCCGATCGGAGAAGGAAGCTTTGGCGGAGAACCAGTAAAAAATTAGCTAAAGTCAAGTCTGTGAGGCTTTTTTCTGCCTAAAACTTTTCTTTTTTGCAGGAAAGATTTATCTTTGGCACCGTTAAACTTAAAAAGGAAAAACACTATGAGTCTTGAAAAAACATTGGTTATATTGAAACCATCTGCCGTACAACGTGGCTTAATAGGAGAAGTTACCTCTCGTTTCGAACGTAAAGGCTTGCGTCTGGCAGGTATGAAAATGATGCAGCTTACAGACGAACTTTTGAATGAACATTATGCGCATCTGGCAGGAAAGCCTTTCTTTCAGCGCGTAAAAGAATCGATGATGGCATGTCCGGTAGTTGTTTGTTGCTACGAAGGAGTAGATGCCGTTCAGATTGTCCGTTCGATGACAGGAGCTACAAACGGCCGTGTTGCCATTCCGGGTACAATACGAGGTGATTATTGTGTAAGTTCTCAGGAAAACATTATCCATACATCCGACTCTCCCAAGACGGCTGCAGAAGAGGTAAACCGTTTCTTTAAGCCCGAAGAGCTGTTCGAATATAAACAATGTACACTACAACACCTTTATTACGAAGATGAGTATAAGCTTGTATAGCAGCTTGTTATAGAAAATAGAAAAATAAAATGCAGGAAATCGTTCAGATTTGCCTGCATTTTATTTGGTCAATTCAAATAAAGATTATATTTTTGCACCCGCAAACGAAAGGAAATGCACTCTTAGCTCAGTTGGTAGAGCAACTGACTCTTAATCAGTGGGTCCAGGGTTCGAATCCCTGAGGGTGTACCAGGCCGTGAGGCAAAACATTGAGAAGTCCTGAAAACTTGACCGGTTTTCAGGACTTTTTTTATTATTCCTATACACTATCGTTTTTCAGTTAAAGTTTATTATGCCTTCTTTTAAAGAAGGGAAAAGAGGAAGCTTTTCTGATATAATTACAAGCCTCAAAACGAAATGTGATTATTTCCAAAAACGAAATGTGATATTTTCACGCTTATTAACTCAAAACGAAATGTGATTTTTATTGTTAAAAACATATTCTTAATCTTTATCTCATCCTTTTAAATAGCATTTGTCTTGATTGATTTGAAGTGAAGCCATTTCTTTCCGTTTACTCGAATGAAGTTCGCGGGGATAAGTTGGCAGAAGTCAGAGAAACGCAAACCGACATAGCAACAGAATAGGAACGCATCCAGCACATGACGCAACTTCCTATCGTTTATTTCCAGATAATGTGTATATCTTTACCTATTCTTATCTTTTTCATAATTACATTATAACATTTCTTCAAAGGCTTTCTTTACAAATGCCTTATATCCGCCGTTGATATACTTTCTGACAATCTCAATTTCTTCTTCGGAGGCTTCAATCTCGCCTTCCTTGTAAATCCTCTGGGCGAGATCTAATTCGCCTAAATCTGATGTTTCACGATAAATAAAGTTTCCTAGTTCTTTTGATATATCTCTAGGCTCCAGGTTTCCTTCAATGTCCCTTGTCGGGACAGCTTTAAAATTAAGTTTTTTCATGAATAAATAAATTTTAATAAAAAGAATTTTAAATTAAGCGTCCATTATATTAGACGGATTATATACTATAAATACCATACAAGGTGCATCAACAACTTTTTGAGCACCATCGTTAGCATTAGCAGTTGCGTATAGAAATGCATTACTTGTCATATTAGTTATCTGAGCTACGCATATAAATTCTTTTAAAATAGGATTTACAAAAGGATAATAGGCTGACATACCTATGTTATGAGTAACAGTGTAACTCCCTGTACTGTTTCTTTTGACTCTAACATTTAGATAATTCCCATATTGACGTGATATGATTCCTGATTCTGAAATATATCCACACCAAATAATTCTAGGCCTTGAAAGTCCCTTACTGTTGGTAAATACTTGTAAACCATATTGGGATAAATTAATACTATACTTGTCGGATGTTCCACCACCATCACTGCTCATAGTAAGGCTAAAAGCACTAAGATTAGCTTTTTGGAAACGTCCGGAACTAAATCCTCCTTTAAGAACTAACGAACCTGCATAGCTCTCTGCACTTGTCCCTATAATTTCTGTTTTCAATAAAACATTCTTTGTAGAAGAATCCGTTAATGTTATACCTTCTTTATCTACTAAAGTATTTATACCTTTAGCATTTACGGCATTAAGTGTTTTTACTACAAGAGCATCCGCTTCAATCAGACTTGTACGAATATGTCCTCCCTCAATGATTGTATTTCCGGCTGTTGCTGCTGAAACCATATCAGCATAGCTGGCATATCCTAACTTTTTAGCCATATCCTCTTTAGAGGAGTTTATGTCAGAAGTGACATCGCCTGAGTCAGCTTTATTATTGATTGTGCTCTGCAAACTACTATTAAGAGAACTGAATGTAATCTTTCCTTGTAAAGATACATCTTTTCCGAAAATACTTATGGCGTTCTCTTTAACGGTAATTCCTGTCTTAATTTGTTCTGTTGTGGAATAATCGCCAGGTGCAGCACTCCACGGTGTTGCTCTTTCTCCCTTTTCTACTTTCAAATTCCAAACACGGAAGTAACCTATCGGGCTGCCGTTTTGTAGTACAGAAGAAATGTAATCTAATCTAAAGAAGATATTAGTTTTATCTGTTTCGGTTGCTGTGCCACCAATAGTTATAGGTTTTGATATGTATTTACCTGAACCATTAGATCTTAAATCAAAAGCAGTACCAGCCCATTCGTACAAAGAACCAAATTGGCAATTTATTTTTGCTGTATGTTCTGTTGTGGTGTTAAAATTGAGATTGCTTGCCTCATACTCAAAAGAAACTGTAACTATATCTCTTTTTTTAAGTCCTGTTATATTATAAACGCCCCATGTTTGATTGCTTATATTGCTAAATGTAGTCAGCTTCTTTTCTGTACTAGTTAATAAAGCATAGTTTTGATTAATAGATTCATCTACTTTATAGCAATATAATTTTGTAACATAAGCTGCACCAAAATTAGAAGTAGATTCAATATGACATGCGTAAATTCTCGCTCTTGAATAGCCTGAAGGAATTGTGATATAACCTTCAACTTTTTGCCATCCAGCAGTCTTTGCTGCAACACTTTTAGACCATAGCCAAGAAGATGTTGCGCTATCATTAGATTTTATCAAGCCTAATCCTACACTAACAGGATAATTACATTGAGAAGCATTTATATAGGCTGATATATAATACTTTTCACCCTCTGATACATTAAAAAGTCCGCGTCCTAGTACATCTCGTTGACTAGACTTCATACAATAACTTGTCGGACAACTGTTATTTGCTGTTGCTGCGCTAACTCGTGAACCGCTACTGTATAACATGCTATAATTAGTATCATCGAAACAACTATCAGGAACAATATTGTTTACCTTTGATGTTGTCGTGACTTTAGATGAAATCCCAATCCAAATATTATCAGGTTGTAACGCAACTTCAGCTTTACTTACACGTGTAGTCAGCGCTGACAGATTGTTATTAGTCTGATTCAGGTTGTTCTGAACGGCAGTTACTTCTGACTTTTCGGCTGTTAGCAATAATTTGTCTGAGTGCTGTTCTATGACTGTTTGCATAGATTTTACAGTCGTAATCGTTGCGTACTTCTTGTCTGCATTTTGTCCGGCTGTTGTTATAGCATCATTCTTAGCCTTATTTGCCTTGTTGGCAGCATCTGTAGCAGCAGTAGATATAGCGTCCTGCTTTGCCTTATTTGCCTTGGAAGTTGCGTCAGCAGAGGCAGTACTTATTGCTGAAGTCTTTGCATCATTCGCCTTTTTGGTTGCATCGCTCGCTGCCGTATTAATTATTTCCTGCTTAATAGTAGTAATTTCAGTAGAAGAAACCTTGCTGCTAATTTCGCCTTCTAGTACACTGAATTGTGCCGTAACTTCTTTTTTGTATTCTGTTAAAGCGTTTTCTGCATCTTCAGGAGCAGGTGACCAGTCTGTTTCTTTTGTGCTAAATTCAGCTTTAGGTAAAGCTATCCATACAGTACCTGCCTTATTTAGCCAAAAAACAATATCATTCCAAGTAGTTTGTGGATTTAATTTCACTACATATCTTTTCCAAGATGTTGTTAATGTTACTGTGAGAGTAGATACTGAACCATTACCATTTCTCAACGATAATACTATGCCATTGGAACTAGCCTTGCCGTAGAATGAGAATATAAATTCTTTTTTCTCTAAATTTTTTGCCCATGTATGCCAATAAGCATCATTTGCGCCGCCTGTTCCAGCTCCCGATGATACTATTTTTAGACTATTATATTTATCTTGATACTTATTTGTCGTATCTATAGAAACTTTATGATTCCCTCTTCCAACTGATATATTCTCAAGACTAGAAACATCTACTAGACCTGATAATTTTATCAGGTTTCTTCCTCCAATTTTAATATTATTTACAGCACTATCTGTATATTCTTTAGAAGAAGTTACAGCAGCAGTAATACTATTGTTGGTCTGCTCAAATTGCGAACTTACCGTTTTCTTATAAGAACTTAAATCGTTGGCTATACCTTGCGCATAGTCACGTGCCGCATTCGATATTGCCGTTAGAGCCGTCGTTCTCTGTGTATAATACGTTGTCTGCTTTGTAGCAAAATCAGAAGGAATAGCAATTGTTTCAGGAGATGAAGCCGTAAGAGTTATCAGCACAGCACGGTAAGCCGTGTGTGCATTGTTGTAACTTGTCGGAGTGCCTAACGAATACTTTGTATATCCGTTTGCAATCTGTGTCTTGTCTGCGTCAATTCTAGCTATTTCTTCTTTCAATGACTGCTTTTCCGTTGGAGAAATAGAACCGTCAGAAGCCCAACTATCTAATCGGCTCTTAGCTTCATCAGCATCACTTTGTGCATTGTCTGCTGCTGCCTTTGCGTTGGCAGCATCCTTTATTGCCTGATTAGCCTTTTCTTGTGCAGCATTTGCAGTTTGTTGTGCAGCATCTGCAAGTGATTTAGCCTTTGCTGATATAGCGTTCAATAAATCGGTGCGAGCATCGTAGTAGTCTTTAAATTTACTTCTGAATGTGGTTCCAGATATGTTGCTTGTAGTAGAAAGGCTTGAGAGCAGAGGGGTGATATAAGTACTTAATGTACTATAAGCCGTATCGTATGCAGTCTTGCTTACTCCGTACTTGTCAGCACTTGCATCGTTTTTAGACTTTTCCGATACAATGATGTCCCATTCTTTTTTTGTTTCCTGCTTTTCCTGCGCAGTCAGCTTGTTGTCATTTGCTATATCAGACAATAAGGCGTTAGCAGCAGATGCACTTTGAACCGCATTGTTGGCTGTCTGTTTTGCACTGTCAGCGGCTTGTTTGGCTGCATCTGCCGAAGCCTGGGCCTGATTAGCCTTAGTATCGTCTGTATATTTTGATGCAAGTTCCCAATGACCTATTGAAAACTGAGCATTTGCTTGTTTGGCAGTTTTGCATCGTAACAAATCATTCTTGTAGCTTCCGTATGTGGCATTTACCCATAAGTCTCCAACATCGTATGCAGAAGAATTTGTCGGAGTACTAACAAACACTCTTCTTTTACCGTCTGCCGTATCTTGTGCCGACTTAGCGTTTGCCAAAGCCTTTGTGATATCAGAATCGGTTATTACCTGCCATACATAAGAAGTGTCTGACATCTGGAAACGATAAGCCTTTCCGTTTCCGTCATAATACAAGTCGCCTAAATGTACGTTCTTGTCTTCGTTTGTAGTCCAATTTACAGCAGGCTCGTTACTTAATGTAGGAACTGGTTCATAAAACCATGTTTCAATAGCACCGTCTATTTGGTTTTTAACAGCTTCTAAATCCTTAGATAACTGATTTACAAATGAAATGTTTTCAGATAAATCAGATATAGCATCGTCTACTTTTGTATTGACTTCCCCTACTGCGTTGTCGATATAGTCCTTTACGCTTTCTCCCGAACTAAATTTTATAGCATCGGCAATAATCATTACTTCCGAACGAGAAAATGAAGCAAATTCTTTTCCGTCCAAAGAATAGGAATTGATACCACGATACAATTTAAAATACGGTGCATCATTGCCGTATGCAGACAAGATTATAGCTGCCTGACGTGTAGCATCTGTTTTGTTTCCTAGCTGTACAATATCATCGCCTGCTTTTGGTTCTGTAGAGCCTGCATCGCAGTCTGTTTTGGATAAATCTATATAGTTATCTCCTGTTCCTACAACAGCACGCCAATAGTAGGTATTAGTGACGTTCTCATTAACACCTTCCTTAACGTTAAAAGTCTGTGCCCTTGCCAAGTCACCGACAACAAATTCCTGCTCTATTGTTCTTTCTCCGTCCGTGTTCTCAAAATAGCAACGATAGAAATCTCCTTTATCCTCTATCTTAACGCAAGACATAGATGCCGGAGTCAGAATAATCTGACCGCCAACATGCTTTATCTGTTGTATAAGCAACCGAATAAATGTGGCTACCTTTCTGACAAGCATACGGTCTACCTCCAGATAACTGTCACCGTTTTCGTCTTTCTTCAGACAGAATCCAGCCCCTAACGCACCAGTAGAGAAATTAGCTGATTCTATTCCGCTTCGTACAAGTATAGAAAGTAAATCTGCAACACCCTGTTCGTCAATATTGGCTCCTTTCAAGCCTTTTTTATATTCTCCTATCGTCAACGCACCACGCAATACCAGTGAGAGTAATTCTGCTGCGCCTTGCGCATCGATATTTGCTCCGGAAATTCCAGAAGCAAACACTCCAAACTCTGCTCCTCCCAGTAACTTTAGCAGAAAATTTGTGCTATCAGACTGGTCCTTACGAAGAAGTGTTTTCAATGACTTTAATGCAGAAAAGACATTATTGTCACTAGGAGTTTTTGTCTCAAAAGATTTGATTATATCATACACATATTGTTCTGCCTGTTTGGCCACCTCATACCTTAATGAATCCAAAGAGTTATCTACAGAAGACTTCCATCCTGTACCGACTTCATCCGAACAGGTAATCGTAGCCTGGCACAAGTCATTCAGCTTGCGCTGCACTTTCGTAATACGGGTGTCCTTGTATCCGCCGATGGCTCCGAAATACTGGTCCGATAGTAGGCGCACATTCCATCCGATGTGGAGTGGGGTATGGTTCTTCTCGATGTAGTTTCGATCAGTGGTGCCTGTGTACTTGTTCGGATCGAAACTATAAGTATTAAGATAATCATCTACAGCCTGCTTGTATTCCTGTTCTGCCTCGGTGATGTATTCCTGCGGCATGGCGAAGTTCCAGGGAATATACTGGTCGCCCGGCTGGGGGATAATTGCACCGCCCGGAATCTGAGTCGTATCATCTGGATACACGTTGATGATTTCCCACTCCCTTGTGTCTTCGTGCCACGCAGCCTGGAAAGAGCCGTCAGTTCCACGCCCTGCCAGCTCGCCTGTCTGAAATTTCAACATGTAGTCCAGATCCGGAATCTCGTAGTCTTTCGGATTCCAGTTCATACCGTTGTCCTTGAAGTAATATACGGTGTACTTCCGTCCCTCCTCGCTGGTTTTCTCTTCCGTACGTACAGAGGAAACAGTACCGATGTATTTGGGGTATATCTCCGAGAAGGCTGTTTCTTCCGTTTCTTCCTTCACTCCGTACAGGTCGACGTTCTTGTCTACATATATAGATCTATCAGGAAGTTGCAGACGGGAATATCCGTATTTTGTCGCGTCAATATTACGTGTGCTGCCCAGCGGGAACAGACGGGTAAAGAATTTCACTTCCCCGTTATCTTCCTGTGCCAGATTGGTAAGCCCCTGAAGGTAGCCAAGCTCTACCATTTCGCCGCGTTCTGCCTTGCAGAGATTTATCGCATAACCGTCCGCCCACATTTCCGTTTCGAATGTGGCGGCGATGCCGTTGCTGCCGAAAGCCGCGTCCCAGCACTTCACATTCCGATAATCAATAGTCTTGTTATCTGCGGTAATCACTGTTCCGATGCTCCACAGATTTCCGCCTGCACGGCGGTTCATGTTATCAATCCAAAGCTGAAGGTGTTCGCGCGGACCACCGTCGTAACTGAATTCAGAGGTGGTTCCGCCTTCCTGGAACAGCATCAGCGTGTCTTCCGCATCGTGTATCGGCGCATAGAACTTCACGCTGTATTCGTAAGTCTGTGTGTTCTTTTGTTTTGGACGATAACGGGACTTTACTTTATAACGCACGCCTTCAAGTTCTATGTAATCATCTACATCCAGCGGAATGTATTCCGTGTGTGTGAACGATGCAGATACGCTGCATTCCCCGCCAATCTCTTCTGTGACAGAAGAAGAAGTGTTCGGGCTGGCTGTCAGTCGAAGGTTATTTGCTTTATCGTATATTTTCAGTTCCATTTTATCGTCATTTATCTATATTTAATCAATTTCTAAACGGAAGGCTGCGGCTCCAGGAACTTTACGGAGAACAGCACATAGAAACGGTTGCCTTCGTAGCTTTCGTACCAGTCCGGTTCTGCCGGCATATCCTGATATACCATATTGTAGGTTCGGTAATTCTTTACGGCGATGGCAAGCATTCCGGACGTGATCAGCGTCATCATGCGCTGGTACTTGTCCAGCCGGTCATCTTTCGAGTTCCCGCGAAGAAAGAACTGCAAGGTACGTTCGATGCTGTTCAGCTTCACGTTCGGGTTCTGAGGCAACTCCACTCCGTTCCGTTCGCGGAAGTCTACTGTGGTAATGTCCTTCGCCTTGGGCATACGGAGCAAAGCGTCCATGTTCACATGTCCGCCCGCTTCCGTTTCGCCAAGGAACGCACCGTATTCCGTCCATACGTCTGTTTCGTTGATTGTAAGGTATCCTGTCAAGTCCATATTATTTCAACTGTATTCCGTTCAACTTCAAGTCTTCCATCAAGTCGTATATCAGCACAATGTATGCCGTATGCGATGCTATGGTTGCGAGCGTCTGGCTATCCAGTTTCTGTGTGTTACGGATTTCCTGTACGAATTTGTCTGTATTGGCCAGATGCGTCTGCATGTTTCTTCCTATTGCCTCAAAGGTAGATATGCTGTCCTGGCTCATTGTAGTCAGCGCACCGCTTCCGGGCGACTGGCTACTACCGGAGGATGAGCTTTCCCAGCCGAAACTGTTCATAATCTGCTCCCGTTCTGCCAACATATCGTTTATTATATTCTGATAATCTTGTCTGAGCTTATTTACTTCATCAGTAGTTAAACCGCCATCCGCTTTCTCGGTCCAATCTTTGTATAAAGCCTCAATCCTTGACTTGTATTTGTTTGCAATAAGTGATGAGAATACTGCATTCTGCAAATACTTTTCAAAGTTGTCAGCAAAATCCTGGCTGGTAGAATCCAGATCATTCAGCATATCTACAAAGCTGTTTTGGAAGCTGCTGAAATCAACACCTGTCATCACTTCATTCATTTTTTCACCCAAATCATCAATCTGGTCATCACAGGCGATAATCTGTTCCAAGGCATTACGGAATTCAGCGTCCAGTCCAGCCCAAAATGCCCACATGTTATCACGGACATTACGTAACTGATCGGCTGACGCCCCCAACAAAGCGTTAGTTATATCATTATAGTTACCATTCTGATTTACATACTTATATAATTCTGAGGCATATCCACCCAAATCTCGGTTTTGCCGATATGCGATGCTATGAGAGCCCATACTGCTGCCGGCAGATTTACGTGCTTCAGCAAGAGCATATGCCTGCTGCATTTTCTGATTCAGCAGGTTAACTGATTCCTGATAAGCTTTTTCCGCTTCTTCTCCATAACTGATATCGATATATTGTTGTTTCTTGTCTATCAGCTCATCCCAAATGTCCGACAAGGTTTCATATTGAGATTTCATATTTTCATATTCAGAATAATCCGCGCCGTAAAAAATACCTCCAAGCCCTTTTACTCCAAAAAAGCTTCCAATTGTATCCCACATATGTCCGGCCAAATTACTGACATTCTCCAATATGCCTCCGACAAAGCCGGATATTCCCTGATCTCCCAACTGCTCCAAAACTCCGATAATAGAACCTACTATACCGCCTATTTTCGAGTCTGCGTCAGAAAACGCGTCTATCAGTGTCCCGATAGAATTTCCTAGTTGGGAGAGGTCACTTCTTGCTTCGCTAAGTCGAATCATACTGTCTGTAACTTTAGAGAATCTTTGTCCGGTCAGATCAGCGGCCGCGTTAACATTAGCCTGAGCGTTGACGACATTAGCCTGAGCCTGATTTCTTTTCTTCAAAGCCGCTTCTTTCTCTGCTTCTGTCCCCAAAATAAGGGATTTATTGTATTCCGACTGTGCCTTTTCCAACTCATTCTGTGCCTCTGCCAATACCTGTAACTGCTCCGGCAAATTTCCAAGCAATCCGCCTTTCTCAATTATATTCTGCTGGATTTCATTTAAGGCTTCATCCAAGACCTTACGCTCATCAATCGCCATGTTTTTATATTCCGGCGACTGGCGGAATTGTTCCAGTTGTGCGCGTAATTTCTGCAACTCTTGTTTCGCTACCTTGTCAAGATTTCCAAAAATCAATTCCCAATTGATACTTTCCTTAAACTCCTCAAAATCTACAGCGGCAACAGCTTCTTTCCCTTTTTCTTTTAAAAGCTTCTTTTCGGCTTCAGTTTGTGCCAAGGCAATTTTTTTAGTATACTCCAAAGCTACAGCCTCTCTTTTTTCCTGCCAGGTCCCATATTGTTTGTTATATTCTATTTCAGCGTCCAGTGTCTTATCCAGATATTCTTTATTGATCTGGTATATCTTTTCCGCTAATATTTTTTCCGCTAAAAGCCTTTGTTCATCCGCTTCCGTTTTCACTTCATCATATTGACTCTGTGGGATGTTGTCACCTTGCTTTCGTGCCTTATCCATTTTGGCAATCGTGTCCCGTTCCTGCTTGTCGATATCAGCTAGCTGTTCATCATACTCCTGTTTTGCCAAAGCCTTTCGTTTGGCGATACCTTCCTGCATGATCTGAATACGGAGTTTCTCTGTGGTTTGTTGTGCTTTTACGCGTGCATCCGCCAGCTGGGAAGCGTAGTCGGTCTTTCCGGAACCTGTACCGGTTTCGCCACCTCCTCCGTTTGATTCAAAAAGAAGGTCTTCTATGTTTACCTGATCTTCCAAGCTTTTATTAAACTTGGTCAAATCATATATTTTCTTTCTCCATTCAGTAATCTTTTCTTCGCTCTGATTGAAGAATCTGTCATAATTTCGGTTTACAGCATCAATTACATCATTGCTTACAGGAAGGAATGTTCTATTTTGTCCTTCCTTCAACTTGCCTACAGCCTCCGTCCTTTTAACCTCGTTAAGTTCTTGTTTTTTGTATTCTTCCGTTATTTTTGATTCAAGATCCAGTATTTCCTTACTGTTCTTAATCAGTGTTTCTTTTGCAGCTTGCGCTTTTGCTGATGCCATAATAGCTGTGGCAAGTTCATTGTATTTGTCAGCAGCTTTTCCCACTAACACCTCTTCATCACTAAGATTCTTGAAGTATTGAGGAAATTCTTTTTTCAGCTCCTTTACTGCTGATATGCGTTCATTCATACCTTTGGAACTGTCTACAGCAGCCTGATATAGTAAGTTCAGTTGCACAATCTCTTCCTGTGCTGCCTGCTGAGAATCAAGCATGGCCTTTTTATAATTTTCCAAAGCCTCTTTATTGTTGTCAATAGCTTTTTTCCCGTTGATAAGCTCTTTTACCCAGTTCGCAATATCCTTTCCAAACACAATACCCAGCGATATAGCGGCTACCAGCGCCGTCTGCCATGAGAATACTGCACCAGCCAGCTGTTTCCATACAGGCACACCCTTTTGTCCGGATGCGGCCAGAAGTTCGTTCTGCTTGCGCACATCGGCAATGGCATCTGCCAGCATAGGAAGGTTGTTGGAAATAGCGAGGATAAACATCTGCGGTCCCATGGCAAGTGAAGGCAGCTCTCTAGCTACCTGGCTGAACTGCGTTTTCAAATTGTTGGTCTTGCGGGTAACGGCTTCGGTGTCGATGTCAATTGCCTGCGTTTTTGCAGTTTCTTCCTTTGCTTTTTTCAGGCTGTTCAGTCCAGCTTCCAGTCCGCGTACTTGTCCGGTAAGAGCTTGGATGTTGGCGGCCTCCTGAGTATAGCTAAGACCTGCAGCCTTATTTACTTCAAGTTGTTTCTTTTGTGCGGCAATTACCTGCTGCAATGCAGAAATCAGTTGTCGAGTCTGAGTTTCCACATCATCCACATTTTTACCAACCGACTGTAATCCGGCTTTGGTAAGGTCTTTCATGAATATTTCGAGCTGTACAGGTACTGCCATGATTTCAATGAATTAATGATAAAAAATAAATAATCAGTCCTTGACCGCATAGTGGGTAAAGAACTCCATCGGGTTCATTCCCTTTGTCGCATTTAAATTTTCTGTTTGTTTGTGACTGTTTCTTTGTTTCTCCCGTTCCTCCATTTCACGGATCTGCTGCATCATGTCCGGCTTTTGCGGTGGAACCCAGTGCGGCATGTCTGCCATCATCATTTGCAGGGTTACAACGTTTACTTTGTCCAAAATGTAGTCAATGCTCCAACCTGTTTCTGTGGCCAGCTGACCTATCACGCCGAAAAGGCTATGCGAAGGTTCCGTATGTCCCTTCTTTAACTCCTCGTTTCGTTTGCGCTCTCGTTCCGGCTCGCTAAGGGCTGCATCTTGTTCAGTGCTGCTGCCGATGCGATAATAATCCCGAAAGACGTGGTAGATGTACTGTTCAGTATCTGTCGCCAGGCGGAGGAAAGTTCATCGGGTGTCATCAGTTCCCGAAGCATCCATGCCACCGGGCGGTTAAGTAACCTTCCCAGTATCGGTCCTCGAACAATCCCGTATGCCACTATCCGGCTGATATCCTTCCCATGCAGGTAGACAAACCGGATTCGCTGGTCCAGATTATATGCATCATATTCTTCCGGAGTAACGCCGATGCGCAGGTAACGTTTGCTGACACGTAGCAGACTGCGTGTGGTAGGTATCTTCATCGTGATGCGGAACGGATGTTTCCGCAGTACCGTATGAAGCGGCAGGCTGATTCCCCCGTCACTGAGGGAGATGCCTGCCAGCAGTTCTATATCCTGTGTCTTCATCATCCTGCTGCATCTGCGGTTGCATCACTTTCATCCGGGGTTACACCGGGAGGATAAGTACGGTAGCGTCTGTCTTTTCCGTCTGTAGGTTTCAGCATGTCCACACGGATACCCATTGCCAGTACATTCTGCATATTGATTCCGTTCTGGAAGCCGTTACGGCTCAGACGGGCATTGAATATGCGGAAGCTGTGTCCGGAATGCATGGATATTGTCAGCACACCGTTTGCTACAAACTTAACCGGAGGAGTATAAGAATCATCCTTTTCTTTCTTTCCACCGAATACATCGACCATGCTTTGTGCATCCAGCTTGATGAGGTTCATCGTGAATGCATCGCTTCCCGGATTGGTCATGATGCTGTCTACGGGTCCGTCTGTTACCTGTGCGGCCATCACATCCATAAAGGTAGGCGCATTTCCTGCCGGCTGCATCCCATTTTCATCCAGCCAGCCCAACGTCTTTTCCTCGCCTTCCGGTGTCTTGAACTTTACGGCGGCCACACCATACATCAGTCCGTTGCTTTTATCTGCCATAATTTTGTCGTTTTTAATGTTTGCTTAAATGATATTTAATCAGTTGCCAAATAAGGATAATTCCCAGCAGGGTCAGGGCTGTTCCTGTCAGCCATCCCTGGGCTGCGGGGCGTGTTTCCTTTACTTCACTGTTCACAGTTTCATCACGGATGCGGTGGTCGGTTTCCGTACGAGTCACGGTCACCTGTCTTCCTGTGCTGTCGGCTGTTGCCGTGACGTTCACGCCACCTTCTCCGTCCGATTGTATGTCAATACTCAGACCGTCGTTCCGATAGCTCAGCCCGAATCCGGCAGGAAGCTTACTCAGGTTCAGCCACTGCTCCGCACTCACCGAGCAGGTCGCCGTCCTCTTCGGGACCGGCTCGTAAGTTGTTTGCTCGGTTACGCTCGTTCGGAGGCTGTCCGAGCGGACGGTTTCCGAGCTGGCCTTTCTGCTGCTGGCGCAGGAAGATAATGACAGGACAGCGGTCAGCATACTTGCAAGTATGCAGTTTTCGTAAAGCCGTTTCATGATTGATATTCCGTTCGTTTTGTTTCCGTAGTTGTTTGCTTAGTTCCAATACCGTGGCACTGAGGTCATCATACAGAGCCTTGTAAGTGCCTTCGGTTTCTTTTACTGCACGGACCTGGTATACTTTCCTGTCACGCCACCAGGCAATGACCGTAGCCAGCCATCCGGCAGGAAGAAGCCAGTCCCATAGTGACTGTAGCAGGGTCCAATCCATAATGCTCTACTCTTTTTTTAACAGTGCTCCGATAGCCTTAATCACATCATAGAATCCGCATCCGCTGAGTCCCGCCGCCAGTCCGTAAATCAGCACCTGCCACCAGATATAGCCTGTAAGTAACGGAGTGAGCTGCAACAGCCAGGCAAGGATACATACCACCATGCCCACGCCGCATGAAATCAAAATTTTAGCCAGCTTGCTTGCGGAAACAGCCGGAATAATTTTCATGATCTGTGTCACTAATGTAGAAATCAGGGCTACGATTCCGGTAAAGCTACCCAGATCGATAAGGAACGATGTTTCAGGTTCAGCAGCCGGAAGTAGGGTCTGCGCAAAAGAAGCCAGTGTTGTAATCAGGCACAGGCTGAAAAATAAGATAATCCGTTTCATTTTGTTGTGCTTTATTGGCGTAGCATTTGGCGTACTACGCCATGGTTATAGTTTCAATATTTGTTTTCTGTTTTTTCCGTCACGCTTGTAAGATACATGCACCCAGGAATAATTCTTTTCGTCGATAAGCTGGTCGAAAGGCAGATTCTCACGGATGTACTCAAAGAGCTTACGGTTTTCTTCCTTGCTTCCTGCTGTAATGTCGGCAGCTTCTCCTTTCAGATGCTGGCTGCTTGCCGCACCTCCTACCAGCCGGTTCAGTTGCGGACAGCGGTAACCGGAATTGACTGTAATCGGTTTTCCGTACCATTCACGGAGCGGGTCAAGCACATTGTCGGCAAGGGCTTTCAAGTTACCCGCCTCCTGAAGAGGCGGTGTATTCTTGATTCCATGAGCGTCGGCGGTGGTACTGGCACAAAGTTCTCCCATTGTAAAGTGTTTCATGACTTATCCTCCTACTCCTGCATTAGATATTTGTACATACTTCTTTCCGGTCCACATCAGTACAGTACTGTCGTTTGCGGCGCATTCTACGCCACCTATCGTTTGTTTGTTTGAAGCATGCTCGTTGTTTACAATCAACAAAGAGCCAGGCTGTACCAGTGTGTTTACAGTATAAGAACCTGCTGAAGCAGCACTGTCGAACGTCATTACCTGCGGATTTGTGTCATGCGTAATGTGTGAACTGTCGGTTGGCTTACGGTTTACTGCAATCGGAAAAGGAATACGCTGGCAGCGTTCTCCTTCTTCCGTGTAAGGGGCGGTAAAATCAAATGTACGTCCTGATTTACTATTCAGATAACTCATAGTTCTATCTTTTTAAAGGTTTGTTACTCATGCTTTTTAGTTACAATAGCTCCCAGGTATTTTCCGGTAGTAGGCAGTGCCAGTCCGCGCATGTTAAAGCCGATAACGTCACCACGGTATTCCGGATCATTAAGACGGTAGTACATGTCGAAATTGCTTTTTGCTGCTCCTACCGCTTCCTTATAGAAGAAGGTTGAGGCAATAGCGTCTGTACTGTTTACAGGAGCTCCATATGCTACACGTTGTCCGTTTTCCCCATTGTAGCGTGGAGTCATTGCGGTGATATATACCTTGAAATTAAACATTGAGCTGCCGTTGAAGAAGCTTTTGTACATTTCCAGATCCTGCTTGCGAAGGTCGGCTGCGTGCCACGGATGAAGCAGGAGGATTCGGCCTTCTGTTGGCATATCCATCAGGTTGCATTGGGTATCCAGTTTCAGCAGTTCTTCATAAGTAAAGGCATAGTACGTGTTATTGATGCTGCTCTTGTTTCCTGTGCTGACCACATTTACCGGAGTGTTTTCCGTATTTTTTGCCGGTGACCAGTTATATCCTGCCATCTTCGCAAACTTAGTCTGCAAAGACACACGGTGTCCGCGGATGACGCTTTCGCGCTTACCAGCCGCTTCCTCCACTTCGATAGCGTTGATGTGTACGGTATTTTCCGTATCAAAGCGTTTCATCTCCAGTTTGTGTGGAATATCTTCACGTCTTACAATAGGAATAGGCCATACTTCATTGTTCTCAATTACTTCCGGATTTACACCCGCTTCCTGAAGGTTCAGGAAACCGTTATCTGTCCATGCATCGAGATTTCTACCTTCTGCAACGAATGAGGTGTCCGGAATAAACTGCTCCTCGATTCCGGGGAGCCAGATTTCTTTGTTCAGTCCTGCCATGTTTTGTCTGTTTTAAATAGTTTGTAAAAACGGTTTAAGCCGGTTCATGTCCGTAGGCTTCACGGAACTTCTGACGGTAAAGCTCCTTGTCCTGCTTCAGTTCTTTCAGTCGGTCGGCTTTCAGAATATCCTGGAAAGTCATGTCACGCAGGGTTATTGCTCCTGACTTTCCTTCGGGAATAACCTGTGTGGCTACTGTCTGCCGTCTGGTAATGGAAGACAGACGTACGGAAGCATTTTCAAAATCATTCTCCAGATCTTTCAGCCATGCATCACGTCCGGAAGCATCAATACGTCCGTCTTTTACGGCTGCATCCACCAGAGAGACAGCCTGTGCCTTTCTGGTTTCATGTTCCTTTTGTTCGTAGGTGTCCAGTTTTAGCTGTAAATTCTTTTTTTCTGTTTTCAATCCGGCTATTTCCGACTGATACTGATCACGCAACGCGATGAGCTTGCGCACTTCTTCGGCAATTGCCTGTTCGCTAGCTGAGTCGGACAGGCGCAGCATTTGTGTAATCACACTCATATTGTTTTCTTTTTTAGGGTTGAGATTCATATTTTTAATATTGTCAGCCAGACGTATGACCGTACTCCGGTCTGACAGGTCAATCCGTTTGCCTGTTGTACGGTCGTACATGGCCAGAGCATTGTGGTTCGCTCCAATCGGACAAATTGATATTTCACGGAGTGTCCAGCGTGTAATGGTCGGTCCGCTCTGTCCGTCCAGTTTCATCAGTTCATCATCCGTAGCCTCTTCCGGAGGCCATGCACCTACAGATGCCATACGCAAAAATCCACGCTCTACCTTACCGGCTATCTCAGCGGCTTTCGGGTCGGCTGTATCAAATACGATTTCCGCCACTATGGTCCCATTTTCCTTATATACCCTGTCAGCACGGCCTATTGGCGTTTCCCAGTCGTTATGGTTATACAGTATGACGGGATTTTTCTCAAATTCCGTCAGGTTTGCTCCATCAGTCAGCATACGGAAACCGTAGGTATTGACCGACTCATCGTGTACTGTAAATTTGTATGATTTGTTCATTGTGTTCATGCTTGTTTATCGCAAAATTCGGGTGAAAAATTGAATCAGGCAAATCAGGTTGTAAGCGTTACATTCTGTAATGTAAGGAGTTACATAAATAGGGAAAGCATTACAAACCGATTGGTACAATTCATCGGAACTGTCTACCTTTGTTTTAAAATATAACACGAACGGACATGACAAACAACCTGACAAACCAACAGAAAAAGGACTGGGCAAAGTTGCTGTTCATGCAGGAAGGCATGACTTTTCAGGATATTGCGCAGAAAGTGGGCGTAAGCCGTATAACCGTAGGAAGATGGGCGGAAAAGGAGAACTGGGAGATGCTGCGTGCGGCTGTCACCTCCACCCGTGAGGAACAGATACGACATCTGTATATGCAGATAGCCCAGATAAACAAGGCAATCAGCGAATCGGATACTAAATATGCCACACCTGCCCAGGCAGACACAATCAACAAACTGTCTGCGGCCATCGCCAAAATGGAGGGCGATTTCGGCATCGCAGACATTATCGGAGTAAGCAAGAAGTTCCTGACATGGCTGCGTGCCCGGAATCCGGAAAAGGCAATCGATATTTCATCCGAGTTTGACGAATTCATTAAGACACAACTGAAATGATATGGCAAGACAGAAACTGACCGGAAAGAACAAGCAGTTGGTGGAAGACTGGGAGGAATTCCTGCGACAGGTGCGCACACTGACTGCGGTGGACTTTACCATGAGCGATGCAGAGAAGTCCCGAAAATTGAAAGAGCTGGAGTCCGATCCGATAGCATGGATGAAATTCTTCTTCTACAAGTTTGCCAAATATGAGTTCGCGGGCTTCCAGAAGAAGGCAATTCGTCGTATCGTAAACCATTCCGACGGCAACTGGTACGAGGTACTTTCGTGGGCGCGTGAGCTGGCAAAAAGTACCATTGTAATGATGATTGTGCTATACCTTGTGATTGTGAAGAAGAACAAGCGGGTGATAATCCTTGCTTCTGCCACCAGTGATGCGGCTATCAAACTGCTCAATGTGTACCGGGCGCAGTTTGAAGCAAACGAACGCCTGCGATACTTCTACGGGGACATGAGAGGAACTAAATGGACGGAAGACTATTTCATCCTGTCAAACCGGGCTTCATTTATGGCTATGGGATGGGGGCAATCTCCGCGTGGTGTGAAGCTGGACGAAGTGCGGCCTGACCTGCTGCTCATGGACGACTACGATACCGACGAGGAATGCCGGAACATTGAAGTGCTGAACAACAAGTGGAGATGGTTCGAGAACGCCCTGTTCTTCACCCGCTCCATCAGCGAGGCATTGCTGACCATCTGGACGGGCAACATAATCGCCAAAGACTGCTGTGTGGTGCGTGCCGGAAACAAGGCCCGTGAACTGGCTGACCGTGAAAAGCCGTTGGGACATTGGGACATCATCAACCTGCGTATGGTAGACATCAACCATCCTGACCCTCAGGAAGACTATCGGAACGGAAAATCGGTATGGCCCGAAAAGAATAGTGAAGAAGCCGTAGATGAAGTGCTGGCTCAGGTCAGTCTGGCAGCCGGTCAGAAGGAATGTTTCAATAACCCTGTCATTGAAGGACATTATTTCGATGAAATTAAATGGGGGGAATGTCCGCCTGTACATAAATTGAAATACATTGTCAGCTACGGCGACCCGGCATACAGTAACAAGGTCAGCAAGAAAGCCGCACAAAACTCCTTCAAGGCAAACATCCTGTGCGGACTGTATGAAGGTACGCTGTATGTGTACACCTGTTTCCTTCAGCATGTCACCAACGATGAATTTGTGAACTGGTACTACTATCTCCAAGACTATGTGAAGGAGCGTGCCCAGCTGCGTTGCTTCATTGAGAACAACACCCTTCAGGACCCGTTTTACGAGCAGGTATTCAAACCAATTTTCCTGAATAAGGGAAAAGAACGTGGATTTTACATTAATATCAGTCCGGACGAACGGAAGAAACCGGAGAAGTTTGCCCGCATCGAAGGTAATCTTGAACCGTTGCACCGTGCCGGAAGACTGGTTTTTAACATTAAAGAAAAAGACAATCCTCACATGTTGCGGCTTCAGGAACAGTTTAATCTGTTTGATGACGGACTCCCGTCACCGGCTGACGGACCTGATGCAGTGGAGGGAGGATACTACATGTGCCAGCAGCTTTCAGCCAAGATTGAAACGGGAAGTATCTGGTACGGTAAAAGACATACAAACAAAAAAAGATTCTAAGATTATGGCATACCTGACAACAGAAGATATGTACACACATATCTACCAGGAAAATATCGAAACTATATGTCGCGGCGATGAGGCGGTTATGCTTTCTGCCATTGATGCCGCCATAGAGGAAGCATCCGGTTATCTTACCAAATACGATACACAAACCATTTTTTCCGCAACAGGCAGCGCACGAAACGCTATCCTGCTGCTGTTCGTAAAAGATATTGCGGCATGGCACTTCGTTAACCTCTGCAATGCAGGAGTGGATCTGGAACTGCGTGAAAAACGGTACAACCGGGCTATCGAATGGCTGGAGAACAACCAGAACCGTAATAATCCTAATCTTCCTGCCAAACCGGACAGTACGGACTGCGGACATGCTCCGGGATGCCATTGCCAGATGGATTACGGAAGTAACCGAAAGCGGGACAATCATTTTTAAACGATACGATTATGGCAAAGAAAAATAAAAAGAATTATAGGGGAAAGGCTGCCATGCCTGATCCGACAACAGTAAGCAAGGCTTTGCCTACCCCTATTTACAGTACTCTTGTACTTACGCCTCCCAGACGGGAAATAAATGACATAGGAAACTGGAAATCGGCTTTGCGTGCAGCCGATATAGGCATCCGTTTCCCATTGTATGACCTGTACTCCAGTATTCTGCTTGACGGTTCCGTGACGGATGCCATCAACAAGCGTATAGAGGCGATTACCGATGCCGATATTAATTTTATCGCGAAAGACGGAAAGCAGTCCGATGTGATGGAAAACCTTATCAATTCGCTGGAGTTTGAGCGGCTGCTGGAAAGCATCATGTGGAGCCGCTTTTGGGGTATATCTGTGGATGAATTTACATTCACTCCGGAATTTGACTTCAACTCCATTCCACGGAAACACATCCGTCCCAAAGAAAAGGTCATCGTACGACAGCAGGGAGATAGTGACGGAATCAGCTATGCCGGTGACGATATGATTATCCAGTGGGGACGCGATGATGATCTGGGGCTTTTGCTGAAAGTCGCTCCATATGTTATATATAAGCGGGGCGGTTTTGGCGATTGGGCACAGTTTGTCGAGCTTTTCGGTATGCCCATCCGTATCGGTAAGTATAACTCACTGGACGATACCAGCCGCAGGATGTTGATTGAGGCATTCGAGACGGCCGGTTCCGCACCTTATATGGTAGTACCAAAAGAAAGTGAGATAGAAACCACCCTGATGAGCGGAACAACCAACGGAGCCCTTTACGATGATTTCCGGAAAGCGTGCAACGAAGAAATACTGATTACGATTCTGGGACAAACCATGACTACGCAAAGCGGTTCATCACTCAGCCAAAGCCAGGTACATCTGGCCGTACAAGAAAAGAAGCACCGCAGCGACCGGCGTTTTGTTATCCGCATGCTGAACAAGTTCTTTGTGCCGTTACTGGAGAAACGCGGATATCCGGCAGGTGGTGGAAAGTTCTCTTTTGTAGACAAGAAGGATGAACTTTCCGTAACAGACCTGAAAACACTGAGCGAAATACTTCCCATTCCTCGCTCATGGGTATACGAGAAGTTTGGCATACCGGAACCGAAAAACGATGAGGACATTCTGCAAAGCCTGAATCCGGCAGAATCCGTACAGCAGCCTTTTGCAAACGGGAATAAGAAACCTCGTACGGAAGAGGTTCAGGAGCCGAAGAAAGATCCGGAAAAAGGGAACGAGCCTCCTGTACGCAATACGGACAAACAAAGTCTTTGGGAATGGATAAAAGGTTTTTTCGCAGAAGCCCCGACGGGAGCCGGGGCTGGCGCAGTCCGCATGAGGGATGATTCGGATCTTGACGAAAAGATAGCCGATGAAGTGTGGAACGGTGAGGAACTGTTCTCACCTGATCTTTTCAGGTTCTTTTCCGGAGAATTTTTAAATGCAATTCAAACATCATTTAAATCAGGCGTAAGAAACATTGATACCGGTTTTGCCTACAATGCTCCCGATGATGTTTTCCGTACTGCCATGGAAACCAATCTATATCATTTCAGTGCTGCCAAGACGCTTGCGGAAATCCAGGAACTCAACCGTCTGTTCCGGGAAAGCGGAAGTTACAATGAATTTATGGAAAAGGCACAGCAGGTGACAAAAGCCTTTAACCGGACGTGGCAGCAAACCGAATACGATACTGCCGTACTGACAGCAGAAGCCACTTCGCAGTACCGCAGACTGGTACAGAACAGGACTGTCTTCCCTTACTGGCAATACCTCACCGTAGCCGATGGCCGTGTACGTGAGGAACATAAAAAACTGCATGGAGTGATTCTTCCGGCTAATGACGAACTTTGGAACAAGATATATCCTCCGAATGGATGGAACTGCCGTTGCCGTGTACGAGGGCTTATGACATTTCAGGTAGAAGGTGAGGATTTGTCTGCTATGCGGCAGAGGGTACTGGACTTTCTGACTACCAAAGAATGGAAGATGCAGGCAGCCCAAGGATGGGGAGTTAACCGTTGCGACACCGCACAGATATTTACTGCCGACCAGATGTACATCCGCAAGTTCCCGCAGCAGGCCGCATCCTATTTGAAAAAGATGACCGCCGACCGCTGGGAGCTTCCCACCGTACAGCAGATGAAGGACAACGCTCAGGACGATATGCCGCCCCGTGTGGAGCGCAATGAAAAACAGCTTTGGGAAGAAAAAGCTGTAGATGGTGTGATTTCGCTGACCGATTACGACGGACGGAAGGTAGTCATATACGAAAAACAGTTTTTCGGTCATACTACCGCAAAAGGAAGAGATAACCGTATCGCACTGTGGAATGCCATGCTCGATACGCTGATGGATCCTGACGAAGTATGGTTGAACAACGAGATAGAGAAGAACTCGCTCGAAAAGGCAGAACAGCTTGATACCTACTGCCTGCTGAAATTCTATCGCGATGAGGTGGTGGCAGTAAACTACAAGATAGAGGGTGAAGCTTTGGTTTTGAAAACATGGTACGTCATGCAGACTAATCTGAAAGGAAAGACCGTAGCCTATATGAAAAAGAACATCTGGGATAAACGCCGGTGGGGACTGCTCATAAAAAAACGCTGAAGTATGTCCTTGCGTCCGTCCGGCCCGTAAAGGAGAACCATCCCGTGGTTCTCCGCCCGCCCGGATTGGATAGCCGGTGTCATACCTCAACTTGAATTACTCTGACCGAACCTTGCGTCTTTCCATTTCTTGCGGCTGCCCCCCGCCAAACCAAGGTAGGGCCCCATCTAGTCCGGTTGTCAGAACGTTACAAAGATAATGTTTTTAATTTTAAACCACTTGTTTAATTGAAAAACAAATGAATACAAACGATGAATTTGCAAAAAAAATAGCCCAGGCAATGAGCGCGCTTCCTCAACTGATAGCGGAAGAAGCCAAGGAATATTCCAGGACCAGGTTCTCAGAAAAGTCTTTCGATGGTAAACCATGGCCGGCACTGAGTCCGAAATACAAGCCGAAGAAAGGGACTATGCTGGTACGCAGCGGTAAACTGCAAGGCAGTGTGCGTATAGTAAGGGTAACCCCAAAGAAGGTGGTCATTGCCGCCGGAAACAGCAAGGTCCCTTACGCACAGGTTCACAACGAAGGTTTTACCGGAAGCGTGGTGGTAAAGGCTCACACCCGTAATCTGAAAAAACAAGGAAAGAAAAAGAGAAAGACTGTCGAGGTGAAAAGTCATATACGGAAAATGAACATTCCCCAAAGACAGTTCATGGGTAACTGTCCGGAACTGGAACGTAAATTAAAGACAGTAAGCGAACAACTTTTTAAATCCATATTGAAATGAAGAAAGAATACATGAGCGATTTGCTCGAACTGCTTGAAACGGAAGTGCCAGAACTCCGCTGGATTGATGCTGACGAAGGTCAGCTGGATTATTACACCGATGAACGTCCGCCTGTGGCATGGCCTTGTTGTCTGGTAGAATTTTCCATGCCCGACACACGTGACCTGTCTTCCATGGGGACAGTGCCCCAACGCTGTACCCTGCGAGCTGTGCTTACCATTGCCTTCAATGATTGTGCAAGTCTGAACACCCGTACCCCGAAATCCGTACGGTATACTGCTCTGAAACGTTTTGACCTGCTGGAAAAGATAAAGCAAACGATACATGGGCGGTGGTTTGATCATTTCCAGCAACCATACATGCGCCGAAGCTGTGTACCTCTGAAAAGGGAAGACGGACTGAAAGTATATGAAATGGCATTTGAAGCGGCTGTAATCGAATAATCAGAATTTCCACGTAGGAAACATTTTCTGAAGCTGGCGTGCCGTCACTTTACGGCGGCAAAGATCTGTATAGAAATCCGCGTTTTCCATCAGCGCGTTCTGGATGGTACGTTCGTCTACAAAAAATTCATGTTCAGCCAGTATCACAGTCACGTCGTCAGGACGGCGGCGCATGATTTCCTCCCAATAATATTTGCGTGCCACCATCGCACGGTTGCGTAGCATCAGACGTTCTTTTCTATCTGATGCCATACGCTTTAGTGGGAGAGTGACTTTTCGGGTCATTTCCGATAGCGAAAGCTTATATGACGGGAACAGCTCCAGTTGAGAATCCATAGACAACGATTTATCGCAAAATTACAAAAAAATGCGGACATTATCTTATTCACGCACATAATAACTGCTTTTACGACAGCCCGGACCTGTACAGCCGTAGATTTGCACTGTCTAGACAAGTTAACCACATTTTTACAAACATTTAAAAAAGACAGACACATGGCTATCAACTATTCTATTGCGGCTTACAAGAAGCCGGGAGATATGGAAGGCACTGCGAAGTATTACGCCAAGGCACAGGCGAGCGGAACAGTCGAAATCAACGAGCTGGCGGATGATATCGCCTACAGTACGACCTTGACCGACGGTGACGTGCTGAACGTGATCCGTGCGCTGATCAAGCAGATAAACCGCCACATCGCCAAAGGAGAAATCGTAAAACTGGAGAATCTTGGAACATTCCAGGCTCAGATACGCAGCAACGGTTCGGAAACGTCGGAAGACTTCAACGAAAGTTACATCCGTCAGGTTCATCTTCAGTTCCGTCCGGGACTGGGACTGCAAAGCACGCTGGCACTGGAGAACCTTCAGTTTAAGAAGGTAAAATCGTATAAGGAGCTGGAAGGCGAATAATTTACCGCCGGAAAAATGATCTATTACCCTGCGGAAACAGGACGTTTACCGCAGGGTAATTTTTGCAGTACAAAAAATAATTCGTATCTTTACCTATATGAAAGCGATATACCTTACAGACCTGGCTCAGCAATATTTCCCTAAATCCAGTACCCGGAGTGCCGTAGCGCAGCTTCGCCGCTGGATAGTGTTGAACGAAGACTTACAGCAACGGCTTACGGAACTGCATTTCCATAAGGGACAGCGAAGCCTGACTCCCTTGCAGCACGAAGCGATATGTCATTTCCTTGGAGAACCAGGTGAATAATATACAGCAATCCCCGGCATCGGTTTTCGGTGTCGGGGATTTTTTCTGTATTATTGTCTGATACACTTACGAAGGCTTTCCAGCAGGAAACGCACGTTCGACACATCGGTCTGGTCTTGTTCCACCGGACATCCACCATCCGTGTCAAGCAATCTCATGACTGCGGTAAAAAGGATATTATCTAGCGAATCTACGGTTTCTTCAAAATCTGCTATCTTCAGATACTTTTCCCATTGTTCATAATTGAATTTTGTTGCCATAGGTCAGTCCTCCTTGAATTCAAGTTCCATCTGTTTCACGTTGTTCATTTTACGGCTTGCACTAAGCAGAAGCATTGCTCCGCGTGTCATTACAAACCATCCGGGATTGTTTGCCCCAAAAAGAAGGATTTTCTTTGCTAATGTTTGTTTGGCGTTAAGCTTCTTGGCAGCTTGTGTACTTTCGGTACGGCTTCCCATTGCCGCATGCAGGTCGTTCATGCTGTACCACGTTTCATTATCTATGGTTACGCAACGTACTGGACTGTTATTGAACATACGTGTTTCGTAGGGAATATCTCGCGCGTCGATGAAATCTGTTTTCGGCTTGTATATACCGTAATATCCTTTCTTGCGGATGGACGGCAACACCTCACTCGTTACCCATTTGCGGAACTTCTTCGCCTCTGCCTTGCGGCTCTGGAATACCAAAGAGTACAAACCACTCTCGGAAACTGCTGTGACTGTTTGTGGTCTTCCGATGGGGTCGGTAATGCCGACCCCACGCCGTTCATCTTCATCAAGACGTGACGCAGCATCTTTGTGATTCGCTATGCCAAGCACTTCACACACATCTTTTGCCACAAACCACGGTTCACTGTTGATTAACTGCACACGAATTGGTGCTTTCTCTTGGCTGAAGTTGAACACTTCAACCTGCCCGGTCATCGGGGCTTCATTTTTCTTGTTACACATAATGTTGTATTTTTAATGAGCATTTGTGTGGATGATAAAAAAGAACGGCATCCACTACCCGCCGCTCTAAGACCATACAACAAGGACTTGCCTACGCCATTACAACGTATGCGCGGGGTTAGATGCCGCCATCTTATAGACGGTTTGCATACAGGCATAAAAAATGCCCGGATGCAGTGCAATCGGACAGAAGTCGCTGTCCTTGTTGTTATTCAAAAATCTTAGAGCACCGCAAATATGCAAATTCTTTTTTATTATCCAAGCACGCTTGCCCGATTTTTTTCGGAATATCCCGAAATTTGTTCCCGGATAGGTGGTCAGGCCGCACCGGGATAGTGGTTATTAAAGGTCTATAATTTCAATTTTCAAATCACGCTCCAGCTCACGCATCATATCGATTGTGTCGTTGTTTTCCACATCGAAGCAGATGCCCAGGTATTCCGGGTTCTGCTTCGAACGCTTGACTGACAAGTCGCATGGGCGGCTGTGCTTGATCCAAACGAACATGAACTGATTGATTGCGCTGTAATGGACTTTCGCTGCCACCCTGCGAGGCTTGAACAGATTAAGGTTCTGGTTCTGCATAGGGTTCAATCTGTTTGATTACTGTTCCGCTGAGCCAGATGCGTCCGCTTCCCTGGCATTGCGGACATACTTTCTGTTCGGGGTACTGATGCTGCAAATCTTTTTCTGCATACACGGTCACTGTGCCGGTTCCTCCGCACTGGCGGCAGAGGCATACGCGGCGATGGATATAGGTCTTTTCTGTTTTCATCTTCTGTCTGCATTTTCAAATTCGGGTTTCACATCGGGTTCCGCTTTGTAAGGATACACGTCCATAATGGAGGTTTCCTGTACGGAGGCTATCACGTAGTCGGCCAAAGTGTCTTTCATTCCTTCGTCCAGCTTCTTGATGGCGTCGCGAAGGTCGGAAGCTTGTACAAGTACGTTGCTGGCAGTACGCTTTTCTGCTCCGGTCTTTTCATCCAGTGTAATAAACCAGAGTTTGCACTTATACCAGATACAGGCAGACTCCTCTTCACTTGAGAACAGTTCATTGTAATTAGCTTTTGCAACTCCAGCCACTTCGAACTCGCCGCTGATAAACGGTGTCATTTCTTCGATAATACGGCTTTCGGCTTCGGTGAAGCTGAGAGCGTCTACCAGATAGGGTTCTGTTACTTTCTTCTGCATTCCGTTTCCCATCGTTTTCTCATAACGGATTTTGCATGTAAACCAGTTGTGCATCATAATTCTTCTGTTTTTGTTGATTGTTTAAATATTACGTTAGTATGGTCTCTTCTCGAATCGTCCGTACAGTTAAGCTCGTTACCGTAGCAGGGGATGGCGTACTCAAAAAACCAGCATCCGCTGCAAGGTTCTTCCTGATCTTTCACCTCGGCGACCGCGAGCGTTTGTCCGTGCCAGATGAAGGTTTCTCCTAATTTGTGCTCCATGATTCTTTTATTTTTCTGATTAATTCATTCCATCCTTTCCGCGCCATGCGTGGTTCCATCCAGCAGAGCCAGCCAAGTATATCGAGCATCTTTCCCGCAAGTTTCAGAATGAATCCCAAAATAATCAGCGGACCGATGATAAGAGAAAAGGCTGTGAAAAGAATGATTTGTGTACGTTTATTCATTATTCGATGTAATAAGATGTTATTACCAGATTGCTTCGCATTACTATGAGAGATAACCGGTCGTCATCTTCTCCGAGAAATACATGAATGGAAGCCCGGCGTGCGTCTTCCTCATTTTTTAATTCTCCAAGACAACCCTCCATTATCATTTTCAGACGAAGATATTCATCACGGGTAGGCTCCAGTTCCCGGTTCTGAGTTACACGGGTCATGTACTCGTGCAGCTTCTTCATCCAGCGCGGCCACTTGTCACGCCGGATGTTAGTCTTAAAGATTAATTCAGCCATAGCTATTCCAATTTAATGATTTCGCATTTTTTCAGGAAAGGAGATAAATTACGGAAGTTGCAAGCATTGATGAAGCTGCTGAATTTCCTTGCCTTTTTAATATCTTTCACAAAACATAATTCATACGAAAAATCCGATGAGAGTTTTGGGTATCCTTTTTTCAGATAATCTCCGGCTCCTGTCTTGATGACATATATTCCTTTCCCATACTCTTTTATCCTATCATTTATATCTTTCCCTGTCCAACAGGATATGCAATGAGGACCGGATGGTGCATTGTAATATCCTGCATCCGGATTAATCTCTTTTCCACATTTACAACAGAGTAATTTATTCATCTTCCTTTTCCTCCTCAATCCAAAATGTGATTATAGGTGTATTGTAGAGAGTGTATACCGTAATGCGATTATCTGTGCGTTCTATCTTATGGGTTACACCAAGTTTGTTTTTAGAGTTTCGAACGATGTATGTAAAGTCGTTCAAATAGTTTTCTATTACGTCCATTTCTTTCTTTGCTTCCTGCTCGGTAAGCGATTTAATTGGAAATCTCTTATGATAGTATCCTGATACCTTCAATGCGTATGCAGGAGCAGGCTTTTTGATAAATTGTCTTTCAATTCTGTACTTTTCCATCTTTTTCCCATCCATTAAGTTCATAAACCATATCCCGTGCTTTCTCTTTGGATCGGCACTCCGCTACGGGAGTGCCTGTGCAAATTGTATCAGTATATTCATTCCGATATACGATCCAAAGAGGACCACGGCGTTCATACGTGTATTTAGGCCGTCTGGACCGCATCGCTTTCCTTTTTTGGTTCTACGTAGAAAGATTCATCCTGCACCACCTGTACGCCGATGTTTGCGAACTGTTCCGCAATTTCAGGAATGTCACGGTCGGCAAGCAGCTTGTCTTTAGCCAGTTCCTCGGTTGTGCGGATATACTGTGGAAGGAACTCTTTGCAGAGGTTTGTCACAGCTGCCCAGGTGAAGCCTTTCATGTTCTTCAGCTTCGGGTTGCCGGTGCGGAAACCGATGATACCGTGTGCTGATTCCAGTGATTTCTTCTTCGCAAAAAGCACATCCTTGTTTTCTACCGCAAAGGTCTGCATCACTTCGAAAGCCTTATCCTTCGTATCGTTAAGTTCGGCAAGCTGGTCGGCATACTTTTCACGGATTTTCGTCATTTCCTGATCCATCTTTGCAGTGAGTGACTGGGCCTTTGCATCGGCCATCGCAAAATCGGCGAATGCCTGTTCGTACTGTTCGCGGCTTACTCCGCTGATTACTGTTTTCTTGGTTCTTTTTGTTGCCATACTTAATTAAGTTTTAATAGTTATTTAAATTCTGTATAGTATAGTCGTACTTTTGAATCGGGATTGATCTTTAAAGCAATCTTCCTTATTGTTTCAACATTATTGGTTCGACAGCATACACACTGTGTTTTTTTACTTCCGTCAGGCCTTATGCATACAATTCTCCAAATGAGATATTTCTTTCTATCCTTCTTCATTCCTCATATCTTCCATTGCCGCCATGTCGTATTCCATCTTCAGAGCTTCGTCTGCCTGCTGTCCGCAGAAATTTTCCAGTTCCCGCAGGATGAGTACCTGGTCGGTGAAATCAAATTGCTGCATGCGGTTCATAATGTCATTCTGGATTTGTTCGATTGTATGTTCCATGATTATTCCTTGTTTGATTTACTGTCCTTGTAATCTTTCACTACCGGGCTACCAATCAGCTCGCGTCTGCTGTAATACACGCTACGTCCTTTCTGATATCCTGTTATCAGCCCTTTGTTAGCCCATCTTTTTATAGTTGTTTTTCCACATCCTATTAATCTGCATGCGTCAGCCTGACCTATCAAATCATCCGGTGCTTCTGAAATATCCTTTCTAGGTACTTTCTCTAAAGAACCCACCCTGAGTCCTAATCTTCTTTCTACACGATCCAATCGGCGCAGAAGCTTCTTGTATTCCGAGAGGCTCAATGTAATAGTTTCTTCTTCCTCTTCCGGTTCGTCCTCCAGATCCGGACAGATGGAACTGATACCAATCTTTCCGGCGAGGAACTGGGCTGCATCGCGTGCGGCATAGAATAGGGTTTCGTTTCGCTCGTCTTCCGGAACGTCGCGCACATACTGATTGAATACCCATGTTTCGCTGCGCTTCATTTCCAGGACTTCCACCTGTATTCGGCTCGCTGCGCCTGTATAAGCCTTCAAGTGCTCTATTGCCCGATTTATTTCTGATTGTTTTCTCATTTCTCCTCCTTTCTTGCCATTGCCTCAAACTGTCGTTTCACTTCTTTTAGTTCTGCCAGTGACATTTCCGTCAGGTTCTTGCGGAACTTGCTGCGTGTGCGGCAGAACTGGTTGATTTTAGCTTTGTTCATTTCAAAATCCTCCGGTGTGTCGTTCGTGTAGTTCCGGTTCAGGCAGGAAATGCGGAACGACAATGAAAATATCTGCTTTACCAAGGCACGCGCCTCCTTGCGGATTCGGTCGGCTGATTCCTTGTTGAAGCGGCTCAGTAGCAGTCCGGCTTCTTCTTTGGTCAGCCCTGAAGTACTGTCTGTACGACCGGCTGTGAGCTGGCTGATAAATCCGTGGCGGTCTTCATCGGTAAAACCCATCTTATGGAATTGGGCTTGCAGTGCCTTGATCTGCTGCGGGGTTATGAAGCGTTCTTTCATTATTGTTTTCATGACTGTGTGTTTTATGATTATTCTTCTCCGTGATATTGCCGGGCTTTCTCCGGCACAATGTCGTAATGTCCTACCGGACCGATAAACCGACCCTTTGAAAATGCCCTGAAACCTTCCACGTATATTTTCAGCGAGGCATCGTACATCACACCTTTGGCGGCGCGTCCGTTTGGCAACTGGCCTTCGGCATGGCTGATGAAGATGAGCAGCTTCCGTTTGTGCTGCTCCTTGAAGTCGATATACTGGCGGTACGTCATGCGGGTGTACTGGAAGGAATCGATCACCACGATATCGGGACTTTTCTGTCGCCGAAGACGGATGCTAAGCTCTTCCATGCTCTCATTGTCAATCAGCAGAAACCTCTTGTTTACTTCCATCATGCCTGTACGCCGTATGGCATCCTGCATAGTGCGGCAAGCACCTTCCTCCATGGAGTCGTAAGCTACGCGACCAAAACGGCACAAATACTTGCAAAGCTGAAGGGCAAAACTGGTCTTTCCGCTTCCGGAGTTTCCCCAGATGATCCATACTCCCCGTCGTTCAGGAGTACCGAATGCATTATACCAGGGACCATCAAACTGCATTACATCAAATTTCATGGATAGAAGCTCACGGACACCTTTTGCGTTGCGATCGAAAGTAAACTTCTTTTTCTGTGGGGGTGGGGTAGTGTCTTCTTTATTCATTGCTTCCTCCTTTCTTTATGCGGGCTTCGATAATACGTTTCTGACGGTGGATGCATCGCTTCACACGGCGAAGGTCGTTGTCGCTTCGTCTGGCATCCTTCAGCACCTCTTCGATATCGGCACGGTCGGTCAGATTGTTAGCCTGACAGATGGCGTATATGTCATTCTGTTCCGTGGGAGATACATCGAAGAAACGGCGTCCGATACGGCTGTTTATTTCCTTGTAACCTTTCTTGTTGTAGCGAAGTCCGGCTTCCATGCGGCGCTTGATGTAGTCGGTGCTGAGAAATATGATGCCGGAGTGACCTTCCAGACGGTTGTATATGCTGATGAAGTAATTGAATACACTGTCGGTCAGCTTGTCGCCTTCATCGAAGACAAGCAGCGGGTTGCTCAGGAAGGCAATCATGCTGATGGCATTTTCTAGCATGTCACGCAGATTGCTGGAGTCCGTCGGCGCTCCTACCTGCTTGGCTATCTCACGTACGAAATCTGAACGGCGCATGTCTTCAGAACATAAGATGTAGAACACGTTGCGGTGCGTGCGGCGGTATTCAATAGCTGCGGTAGTCTTTCCGCATCCGGCATCGCCAACCACCCATGTCACGTTCTTGTATGCCTGTGCGTCACTCAGCGCAAAAGTGATTTCCTTGAAGGTCTTTCCCTCGTGCAGCGTCCACGAATCGAAGGCAAAGCCTATCTGCACCGCAATGCGGGTAAACATGTCATCACTGATCAAGTCATATTTTCCGTTGCACAACTGGCTGACGGTGGCAGAGCTGACATTTTGCAGACTTTCTGCCGCACGGTTACGGGTAGGATAATTTTCACAATAGGCAATCAGTGCGGTACGCACCTGTTCTTTCATTTCTGTAGTAAATTTCATTGTCTTAATAGGTATTTAAGTATTGTTTAATCAAATAGTTAGAATTTTCCCAAGCTGTCCAGTTCATCAAACGTCAGGTTCGATACTTTCTTTGTCCAGTCACCGGCTGATGCGAAAGTCAGCGGTTCATCTGCCAGTACAGGCTCTTCCGGAATATCCGTTTCGGGCATCGGTACCGGAGCTTCCAGTGTGCCACGCTTCATTTCTTCGCGGTATCCGTCAAGCTGCTTTTCGCTCACAGCCACCGGGCGCGGAATGCGGAGCTGGGTGTATGCCTCGCCCATGGCTTCCTCCATGAAAAGGTCTTCCTGGGCGATGTGCATGGCTGCACGAGTGCGACGGTTGGCATCCAGTTGGGCAAACAGATAAGCGTTTTCCTCTTCGGTGCGTTCCTGAGTGGCACGATGGATCGTGACTTTCGGTGTAGCGATGGCCGCATACTTGGCTCCCGTGTCAGTCACCGCCCATAGCTCGATGCGGGTCATGTCTTCCGGATCGTAGCGGTAGAGGAACTGACGGCCTACGTTCTGCAGGTGGAAGTTCATGTCTATCAGCCCGTCGTCGCCATACACCATGTAGCTGTATTCCTGCTTGTTCATGCGGAAATTGAAACCTTCCTTGGTGTATTGCACCGGAGCCTGAGAGAACAGCATGAAGATTTCGTGTGCTTCGTAATCATCCAGCGGTTGAGCTTTCGGATTCTCGATGGCGGTGTACATTTCCAGTCGGGTCATGCCGGTGAGGCTGGTAGGATGCTGCATCGAGTTCCATTCTTCGCGGCAGTCGGCATACTGCTGTTTCAGTTCCTCCAGCGTGGGAAGAAGGTCGATGTTTGCCATTACCAGGTCGATATTCGCACGGCTGGAAAGCTTCCTGGCCGTGATGTTCTGACCTGTGAAGTTGTACAGTTTATGAAGGACCTGTTGCTGGAACCGTCCGAAAGCGGACTCGATGGATTTGGACTGGCCGTTGTGCGGCATCGTGGTTTTGTGTAGGTGGCAGAGTTTCTTGAAAAATCCCTGCGAAGCCAGCTTCTTGTGTCCTCCCTGGTTATCGGTAACTATCTCATAAGGCTTTACCTTCCATGTCTGGAGTGCCATCCGGTATGCCATGTACTGGTTATAGAAGTTTTCACCGTCACCGATGAAATATCCGAGGAACAGCTCCGTACAGGCATCCATCACTTCGTATACATCCGTTGTTCGTGCCACCCATCGCTTCTGCCTGTCATCGTACGCACGGTAGTAAAGGTTTATCTTCGTACCGTCTGAGTACCACAGCGAGTTAGGCATGGACGGCATTACCGTATCGAAGGTTGGCATATATTTGTTCTTGAATTCCCTTTCGCCATTTACCGCGGCATACCACCACACCATCACCGCCGGATCGTTCAAGTAACTGTGCATCGTGGTAGGACTCTTGATGGTTTTCAGTCCGCGAAGCACCGCCTGACGGTTGTATTCATCGAAGAGCTGCATATCGGTGTAGACAGGGAACTTGCTTCGGCGAAGCTTCAGCAGAAGAGCACCTTCAGCCTTTCCGATGCGGCGTGCGGCACTGTTGCCCAGGTTACCGCTAACCAGTACCACGTATCCCTCACGCTTGTAAGCATTGAATTTTTCGCGCAGGCGTGCCGGATTCTTCGGAAGCGTGTGTCCTGTGATTTCGCGGAGACGCTCACAGCAGATCTGCACACTGCTCCATGTTTCCGCACGGCGGGCAAAGCCTCCTTTGGCATGTTCCACACTGCGTGCCTTTTCCGTACGCACCATTTCGTTCATCACCTGAGCGTTCAAAATGTATTCCAGCTGACGGGCCGGATCAATACGTGGCTCAAACTCCTTGTAGAAGCGTACAGCTTCGGCATCGAACCGGATCTGTGTGTTAATGTACTTTTCCTGCTCACGCTGTTTCATTTCCTCGTATGCGTTTTTGAATGTGTCATCGTATGCTGCACGGAGCCGTTCCGGCATGGAGCGGTAGGCAATCAGGGCCTCGCGTCCGTTACCTCCCCTCTGGAGGAGGGTAAGCTTGCCTTCACGTACATACTTGTCGTAAGTGGGCTTACTGATAATGCCACCACGAACAAGTTCCGTAAAGCTGACGCATAATGTGTTTCCGTACATTTCCATGATTAATTCGTTAAGATTGTAGTCCGGCCCCGGGACTTGAACCCGGACGGCAGCCGCTTCACTCCTTCTTTTTACCATATTCCCAATTCCTATTGAAAACAGCCCAATATGTCAAATTACAGTCGTTATCCTGAATGTGTGAAGTTCTGCAAGCCGTGTGTGATTTATTCCTTTTTCTGTGCTTCCCGCTTCTTTATTTCTTCATCCATCCATTCCTGGTATTCTTTATCCTCCTTGTCCATCCGTATTGCAGCAGGTATGAGTGCCAGGCAGAGGCAGGTTGTTATAATCAGGTTCATTGTGCCGTCTGTCAGCCGGTTCAGTATGGCTGCTGCCAGTATCAGCAGCAGATAGCGTGTGGTTGTATTGATTCGTTTCATGATTCTATGGTTTTGAATTAGGAGCCATTCCTATTTTCACAAACCGGAATAGCAATGAGCAATCATTTATGCAGTTGGTTGATGTCTTTCTCTTTTCTTAATTTCCTCAAACAGTTGTGCCTGCATCTTTATCAGCATGCAAAACTCTTCATCTTGAATAGCTTCGCGAAATCCTCTGTCGCCTTTTACCAAGTCTATCAGTCCGCATACATGTTCAAGCTGGGATTCAATGTTCTTAAAGGAGTATTTTGTAAAATTCATACAGATTATTTTAAAGGTTAATAACTTCCTCATACGGGTTTTCCAATTTCTTCAGCTCGTAGAGTTCCGCTCCGTGATTCAAGGCATACGAGCGGATAAGTCTTGCTGTAGGACTTTTAGTGTCGTATGCCAGAGCGGCATCCACCGTACGGGTTGTAACATTCAGTTTCCGGGCGATTTCTTCTTTCAGCTCCCGGCTTGCTTTAATGAGTTTTCTTGTTTCTGCCATTTCGTTATTGATTTATTTAGTTATGAAATCTACCATGTATTCTCTCTGGAAAGATCCATCTTCATGAATGTGTTCCGATAACCAACGAGATGTCATTTTCCGACTTTCTTCCTCATCAAATGCCAATTCTTCCGGTTCAGGAAGAGTCTCAATGTTTTTAATCATTCTCGTTAATTCTTCATGTACCTTTTTTGGTATTTGTGCATTACTTAAGCTTACCTTATAGGTTACCTCCACCACAAGTGCTCTAACGGTGATGTTTTCCGATTCGTTTTCTTTGATTTTATCCATAATTTGCGTTTTTAAAGATTATTTTCTACCTTTAGGGCGTCTTCTTTATTGAAGACTCTGCAAAGTAATACAGAAATTCTGAATTATACAAACATAATTCAGTAAAATCAGACAAAAAATTCAGAAAACATGAAAAAAGAGGAGATAAATCTAAGGTTCGTAGAGGCTGTTAATCACCTTCTGGATACACGTATAGTAGCTTCTAAAGCAGATTTGGCTGAAAAATTAGGAATAAAGCCTTCTAAATTTTCAGAAATTCTGAATTATAGAATGAATATAGGAACGGATCTGGCTGCACTCTTATGTTTTACCTATAACATAAATAGCAATTGGCTTCTCACCGGAGAAGGGAAGATGCTTCGTAATGAAGAAAGCCCACCATCAGAACCGATAGATGGAGCAATTCCTTTAGCCCATCCGGTCAATTCACCCGGAGAAGGCATTCCACTGATACCCATCAGTGCCATGGCAGGAGCCTTCACCGGCGAGCATACCGTACTTGAATACGAGTGTGAACGCTTTGTGGTTCCCACATTTAAAGGAGCAGAGTTCCTGATCAGCGTAAAAGGAAGCAGCATGTATCCTAAGTATAACAGTGGAGACATCGTAGCCTGCAAGCGCCTTTCCATGAGTGATATCTTCTTTCAATGGAATAAGGTGTATGTATTAGATACGGATCAGGGGCCACTTATCAAACGGGTAAAGCCCGGATCAGACAAAGAACACGTCCTCATCGTATCGGACAATGAACGTTACGAGCCATTCGAATTACCTTTGGACAGGATTTATCATGTGGCCCTGGTTATCGGGGTTATACGGCTGGAGTAAGCTGTAATATTATAGATGTAGTTAAATAACCAATAAAATAAAAGACGTATGAAAAAACTATTATTAATGATGGCAATGATTTTGCCAATGTTTATTACAAGCTGTTCTGATGATGAAGAAGCTACAGTTCTGACAGGTACAACATGGGAATCGACTGAAGAATACGGTGGAATCGTGTATCTGAAATGGACTCTTACATTTCAAGAAAGTACATTCTCCATTACGTTGGATGAAGATTCTGATGCAGATGGTGTTTTCGATAATAAAGATTCCGCATCAGGTTCTTATTCAGTAGACGGCAATAATGTTTCGCTGAATGCAGAAGGGTTGATAATGAGCGGAACATTCAGCGATAATGTGATGCACCTGGATTCCGGTGAAGAAGGTGGCGAATTCGTTTATTATAAGAAATAACGCTTAATTGGCATTTAAAAGGCGATTAAAACAATAATAATTATGGGAACGTTCATAAAAGAGATTGTCTATAATCAAGCTTTTATAGACCAGACATCCCGTCGTAAATGAGATGAAAGGAACAGGGAGTTCTGGCAGAAAATGGGAAACCTTCATTCCAGCTATCCTGATTGCGATATTCTCATCGAAGCGTACGCTAAGGAGCACTTTTCTACTGGGATTGCAGAAGACCTTAAAATTACTTGCAGTTCTCCGGATGTTCAGGATTTGGCGAATCGCATATACAACACTGATTATTATGTCGTTCCTCTAAAGCTATCGGAACTGGGATGTGCGGAAAAAGACGAGGTGATTGCTCATATCTTGCAAAACGGCTGATACAATCAGTCAAGTATAAATGCATGTCTATGTAATCACTCACAGATACATTCTCCTGTATTACAGGAGTTATCATCGTGTTGAAATGGGGGGCTTTTACAATTAGATTCCCTTTTTCATCCACAAAATCAAAAGAAACAATCAATTTTCCTGCCATACTCCTAAAAATAGCTCCCGGACTTTCACCGGGAGCGTTCACCTTAATCCAAATACCTATAAAAACGCAAATTCATAGAAAGTATTGGGGCAGAACCCGGACTCGAACCGGGGACAAAACAGCAGGCGTCCAGTACTGTTTGCTCTACCTTCTGAGCTATTCTGCATCATTTCTACACGCACACACACGTTTTCACCGTAAAAATACGTATTATCATCCCAATAAGCACTATAAACCAGTGACTTACATTAATTTTACAGCATAATCAATGCGAAAATATATAATACTATCTATATCAAAATATAGATTAAAACGCATTAATAGCACACACAAAAGGCAATCTCCTACCAAATACACGACTTAAAACCAGTTAAAAAGGTATGCCCAACTTTTTATTTTACACATAAAATGAATAAAAAAGGGTATGCCCAACTAGTATGCCCAAAGGTATGCCCAACCCCTTTTTTAACATTTATGAGAGAGATTCTGAAACCGCTTGTTTTTCCTGTCTAAATGGGGACTTAAACAGATTTCTAAACACCTAAACAGGCATAAAAAAAGGCCGAAATAAGCCTTTACAGCCTATTCCAGCCCCGTTTAGGTGATATTTATAGGGTGATGTAACAAAAACGTATTTAAAGCCCGTGTTTAGGCCGTTTAGATGTAAAGCGTTTGTAAAGTAATGTCACATTTCGTTTTGTGTTTTCATGAAAGCCCGTTTTCGTTTAACTCGCTGATAAACAAACCGCAACAACATTTCTGCCGCCGTTCTATCTTACACAATTCGTTCTGATGCCCGTATAATCTTATACATTTGTAGCAGAAAACTGGTAAAGCAGGAAACTGCATAAGAAGAGAGGCAGTTTTTAGAAAACGATCGTAAGAAATAAATGTAATGAAATCAAAGCGATTGATAGGGCTATTGCTGTATACAGCATTGCCGGTTTGGGCCTTTAGTCAGATAAAAGGAACAATAGTAGACATCCATCAACAACCGGTAGAAGGTGCGACCATTGTCATGCAACTACCGGATTCAACTTATTTAGAGGCTACCATCTCTGCGGCCGACGGTACATTTATGCTTAAACCGGAGCCGGAGAGTTATCAGCTTATTGTCCAGCACTTACTTTATCAGACTAGACAAATAAAAGGTCGGGCTCATGATGTCGGCATCATTACATTGGAGCCGAAAGACTATAATCTGGAGGAAGTGGTAATTAAGGGTGAAAGACCATTGGTTAAAGTAGAAGACGGGCGGCTTGGATATGATCTTTCGGTACTTTCTGAGAAACGGGCTGTAAACAATGCATACGAGGCTATATCCAAACTACCGGGAGTGCAGGAGAGTAACGGAACTCTTTCTCTTGCAGGAGCTAGTTCTCTTACAATTGTGATGAACGGCAAGCCTACGACTATGACAGCAGATCAGCTGGAAACATTGCTGCGTAATACACCGGTAGATCGTGTAGAGAAAGCAGAAGTCATATACAGTGCCCCTCCTGAACTCCATGTGCGTGGAGCTGTCATCAATGTGGTGATGAAACGCTCAAATGACTATTCATTTCAGGGAGAGTTGAGCACATACTATCAGAACAGATATTTCAGTAGTGGCGGTGCGAATGGTAATTTCCGATTATCTACGCCTAAAGTAACTCTGGATGTAATGTATGGGGCCGACAATGCCAAAATAATGGAATATACGGACTTGTTCTCCAGACATACATTAGGCGATAAGGTTTATGAAATAACTCAAAATGAGAAACTAAGTACCAAAAGCTGGATGCATAATGTAAGAACGGCTCTGGAATACAATATCAATGAAAAGAATCGTCTGAATATTGCTTATACCGGAAGTTTTACTCCCGACAGAAACGGTCGTAGTATAGCAGACGGAAGTTTTCAGCAATCCACTCTCGATAAATTTACAGAAAATAAGATGCATAACATAGCTGTACAATACAGTTCCGGTTTCGGACTCGAATTAGTCGGTGATTATACCCGATTCACTTCTGATAATAACCAGACAATGTTAACACAGCTTACAGATAATAGTGAAAACGCATATACCCTGACCGGCGGCCAGCGTATTGACCGTTACTCTGTTTATGCAGACCAGAAACATAGTCTGCCCAATAATTGGGGTATAGGTTACGGTGTTTCCTATCTCTATACAAAAAACTACGATTTTCAGACTTATAATAATGTGACAGGTAATATAAAACCTGAAAATACTGATGCTAAGCTGGAAGAGCAGACAACTAATTTCTATTTCTCGCTGAGCAAGAATTGGGCAACAGGGACTTCGTTCACTGTTTCGGCTACTGGAGAATATTATACTATTGGCAATTATCACAAATGGGCGGTTTATCCGCAAGCCTCGTTGATATATCTGAAAAGTCCGCAACATATTTTCCAGCTATCCCTGTCAACAGACAAGACATATCCTGGTTACTGGGATATGCAGTCTTCAGTCACCTATCTGAATGGATATTCTGAAATTCAGGGAACGCCTGGTTTAAGACCTATGACGAACTATAATCTGAATGGAAACTATATATTGAAACAGAAGTATATCGTTGGCCTGTTCTATAAACATACATCCGATTACTTTGCCCAGTCTCCCTATCAGGCAACCGACCGGTTGGCATTGATATACAAGAACACTAACTGGAACTATATGCGTATGATAGGAGCCAATATCATTGTACCGTTCAGTATGGGGAACTGGTATGATGCAAGGCTTACACTTGTAGGTATGCAGGCACGACAGAAATGTGACCAATTTTTTGACATACCTTTTGATCGTAAGAAATGGATATTTGTCGGAACACTTGATAATACCTTCAAGGTTGGAAAGAACCTTTCGTTTGAACTGACAGGGAACATACAAACACCTTTCGTTCAGGGAACGTTGGATCTTGCAAGCACATTCAATCTTACAGCCGGAATGAAGTGGAACTTTGCCAAAGACAAATGTACACTTACGGCACGTTGCAGTGACATCTTTAATTCCGGCATGCCGGATATGAAGGTTCGCTTCAAAGGTCAGTATTTGGATATGAACAGTTCTTTCTACACCCGTACAGTATCTCTGAACTTTACATACCGTTTTGGCGGATATAAAAAACAGGAGGTAAAAGAAGTAGACACTTCACGGTTCGGGCATTAAAAAATAATCGACTTACTACATTAAAGACTTGTTATAGTCAAATATTAGGAACTAATTGATTAATTAAAGATGCTGAATATTTTCAGTATCCAAAGATTAAGAGTAAGTTTATTATCTATTTGTGTAGTTTAAGCTCGGATTGAAGTCAGACAATAGGAAAAATAATTAACATGAATGCTGGAAAGATAATACGCTTCTAGCTACAATTTTTGAATAAGATTATTGTGTAAATTTAGCCAATGAGAACAACGGTTTTAGGTATAATAGGCAGTTTCATCATAATGCCTGTCTATGGTCAGCATTTTGTTAAAGGAAAAATCATAGATTCAGAAAATGCAGTAATGCCGATGGTAAATGTGGCATTTCTGAATCAGTCAGACAGTACGCTTGTAACAGGTGCGGTATCAGACTCTTGCGGTATATATAGCACATCACTCGATGGTGGCAGCTATATTATCCGCTATTCCTATCTGGGCTATGAGACGCTGTATAAGAATATACTTGTTAATGCGGACATTACCCTGCCGATAGCTCGGATGGAGTTCTCACAAACTGAACTCGAAGGAGTGGAGATTACAGCGTACAGGAAACCTTTCAAACTGAACCGGGATGGAATTACTGCTGATGTGCCGAACACTATCCTTGCCAAACAAACCACTCTGAATAATCTGCTTTGTAAGATACCAGGTATACAGCAGCGGGGTGAAGCCATTGAAGTGATAGGAAAAGGTACACCTACGTATTATATCAATGGCAGGGAGGTTACAGATCAAACGGAACTGAATAATCTGGCTATTGACCAGATTCAGTCTGTCAGACTGATGACGAATCCTGACACACGTTATCATTCGGAGCAGCGTGCGGTAATTGAAATCAAGACCAAACGTCTGGGAGAAGGACTTGCCTTTAATGTCAGCGGTAATCTGTTGCAGGGCAATCATTTCAGCCAGAATTACCGGATGAATGGAAGCTACAACTATAAAGACTGGGGTTTCTTTTTTTCTTACAATTATGATCGTGGAAAGAAGGATTCGGATCTTGATATTTATCAGCAGACTCAAAGTGATACTATCTGGAATCTTACTAATTTGAGTCAAAAGCAGATTTTTAACGAAAGCCATGCTTATACGGGTGGTGTTTCTTATCATTTTTCACCAGAATCGGAGGTTGGATTGAAATATGAAGGCAAATACAGCGAAGGTAATACATTCTCAAATGAAACTCTTTCCATGATACCGGATAAGGGTGTTTCTACTTTTATTAAGAATCTCAGTGATGTGTCCGACAAGTCCGTCAGCAACCATTTTAATCTGTATTATATAAACGACTGGAAGAATGGCTGGAAAATGAACGTATTCGGTGATTATCTTCACAAGACTGATTGTAGCCGGGGGAATATTCGTGAATGGGAAAGCGACGATGCAGAAACGTCTATGGACTATCACCGTAAAGCAGACTGGGATTTGTTTGCTGCCAAATTCAGCTTGTCGTATGAAACCGAGAAAGCGGGAACTTTCAGCTTGGGATATGATTTTAGTCATACAAGCGGAACAGACTATATAGAATATATCCGTGCGTTGAATAATGGCCGTACTCGTAATACAGAGCTGAAGAATTCTCTCTACCTGTCATACGATTATGCATGGAATAATCTGTCGCTGGGAGCAGGCTTGCGTTACGAACACATACGAAGTGATCTGAGAGAAACCAATGATAGCAAAAGTCAGAACCAGACATATCACAATTTTCTGCCTTCTGTTTCGTTAAGTTATAATACGGAGAGTCTGCAACAGTCTCTTACTTACTCCATTCATACGGAGCGTCCTCCTTTTGGTGTAATGAATGATAATGCCGTGTATACAGACCGGTTTACCTATCAGAAAGGAAATCTTTACCTGAAACAGGCTCTGACTCATGACTTGAACTATATGCTGTTTTATAAGTTCCTGTTCTTTAACCTGAATTATACCTGTACGCACAATCCGCTGGTAACAGCATTTTACAGTATGCCGGGAAATTCGGCGGTTACGGTCAGCTACATGGATAATTTTGATAAACTGCATAATCTGACGGGTATGATAAACTTGCAATATCCGGTGAAGTGGTGGATACCTTCACTCACGCTTACCTGTATGAAAACATTCTTCAATTATCCTGGACCGGATGGAAGTATGCTGAAATCAGGTCGTCCTTTGATGATACTGAATTTCAACAATAGCTTCACTCTTCCTTCCGGATTCTTGTTATCTGCCGATTTTAATTATGGTTCCAGAGGTTATTATCAGCTGTACGAATCGAAGAGTTACACGTCTCTGAATCTGAGTCTGAAAAAATCATTTCTGGATGACAGGCTTCAGCTTTCGCTCGATGGGTATGACCTTTTCAATAAGAACAAAATACGCAGTGCAGCCCGTTTGAATGATATTATCATGAACAGTATCGGAAAGGAAGACACGCGGAAGGTTGGCTTTACTGTTACATACCGCTTCCGGACAGAACGTACAATGAATAACCGCAGTGCGGCTGAAAATGAAATGTCACGATTGAACATGAGTGAATAAAAAACGCAGAATGAACTGCATCCGGCGATATATGGTATTAAAATTCCTTTTGCTGATAGTAATTCCTGTTATGGGGCAGCAGAAGGAAGATAAGGAAATTAAGCTGAATGAAGAAGCTGTAAAACTCATTCAGTTTGATTTCCTTCCGGGCGGCATGGATTATAATAAACCTCAGGAAGCTCCGCTTGAAAAGAAATGGATGGAGTTTAAGAATCCTTTTGACGAAGGAATACCTCGAAATCTGACGGATACTTTTATGGTAAAGAAGCCGAAGAAATATATCCGTATGTGTCCTTATTCTATTTGGACTAAACGAGGAGAAGATCCTGTTTATGATGTGACAATGGAAGGTCGTCCTCCTGAACTCATCATGAAAGAAGGACCAGATTTCAGTAAAAGGCTTCAGACAGACTACGGACGCACTCTTAAACCATCAGCGGGTAGAACGTATGATATGCTGAATAATTCAACTACCATTGAAGTGGGAAAAATTTTCAAGAAATATATTAAACCTATTTTCAAAAAGGATAAAAAGTAGAGCCTCAAATAATGGGATATGTATTCTAATGAGTTTTGAGATAAATGTCAGTCTATTTGATATATTGCTTTTCGGGTATTAAAATAGATTAAGATCTGGCTGTTATATGAATTATTTCATCTATATTTGAATCCATAACTCAAACTATGAAGAATATGAAGTGGAGAAACATCATGCTATTATCACTTCTTTGTTTGTCTTGTGCAGGACTTTATGCTCAGGAAAACATGAAAGTAAATAGTATTAAGCAAGAAAAAGACAGTCTGAAAATATTGTCTGAGGGTGCCGTCGTTTTTCCACAACCGGGTGGATATGCTGCCGATTTCAAGGAAAACACACTGAGTAATCCGGTAAATGAGATACCGGACGGACAGAAAATAGAGATTAAATTGCGCAAGCCTTTCTATATACCTCCTTATTATACAAATCCTTCTCCCAGATTTTATGGAGATTATGCGACGGGTGGACAAATCCTTCCTAATTTTTATGGCAGTGGTATGCAGGAAACATTGCCTGGTCTGGGAAGAGTAAATCAGGCCTCGTTCTTTTATCGTTATGACCTGAATGATTATTTTTCTATTCAGGCGGGAGTGGATGCGGTAAAGCATAATTTCCCGAAGAGTGTAGGACAGTCTTTGGGAGTTTCCGGTATCGTAACATACCGTCCTGCTGACAGACTCCATATAAATGTTTTCGGCTCATATTCTCCGGATAACCGTTATGGTTTTAACAGGAGCGCATTCGGAGCTACTATGGGCTATGATTTTACCGACCGGTTTGGTATGGAGGTAGGAGCACAGAGATATTACGATCCCCAACGGGGATGGCAGACTGTTCCGATTGTTACACCTTACTATAAATTCAATAAATTCGATTTAGGCATCGATGTTGGTGGAATTCTCTATGAAGTATTAAGAAGTGTCATGATTGACAAGCGGGGCGGATCACCGGTTATCATGCCTCCCGGGAGATAAGTTTGCAGGCTGTATGTAAGGTTGGAAATATTCATGTAGAGATAAAAAATGAAAAATATACAGAAAATATTGTGGTTGGGCTTATTGGTATCTGCCGTCGGATGCAATAGCGGAGTCTTTATAGACGATTATTTGCCTGAAGTTCCGGTGGTGCAGTTGTCGGAAACAGATTCTGTTGCCAGAATAAATTTTAAGTCGGATAACTGGGATATCCTGAATATATATGGAGCCTCTGAAAATGTGTGGGGAGTAGTTTGTGACCTTGAGGGAAAACCTGATGGAAGAAACCTGCCTTTGGAGAATGGAGCCAATGCCGTTATAAAGTTGGGTTATGAATATTGCAACTTCAGGGTAGAGAAGAGGAATGGCAGAGAACTTTGTATTTATGCGGGAGAAAACATGAACAGGTCGGCTCTTGACGTTGAAATAATTGTCGGCAATGAATATGAGATGAAATCTATTCCAGTGTCGTTGGCCCAAACCTCAAAATACGAAGTAGACAGTATTGTATATGATTGGAAAAGCTTGTTATATTCTGACAATACGCTGGAACCTGACTATTCGCTGGTAGTGAATAACAGCAAATCCGATCAGCCGACAAGCTGGCACTTCACTCCGTTGGAAACATCTTTTTCGCGTGAAGTTTCTTTTAGAAATAAAGATGGAGTAAATGAAGAGGAACTGTATAAACGCTTTTTGGGTACTCCTTTGCCATTGGTAGTCATACCCGATTTCGTAGATAAACAACCGGTTCTGGGAAGTACAAAGGCAGAGGTCGGAGTCAATTCTCAGGAAATTAAAACTTCCATCGAATCCGATTTGGCAGGTAAGGAATATGTCATTCCTCCCGGTGAAAAATGGAAAATTTCAGTCTATTATATGATTGAGCAATATTGGATAGATTATAAACTGTACATTTCCATTCCTTCTACAGGAAGAAAGCGGACTTTTGAAGGGAAACTTTATAGTAAGGGGCTGTACGACTTTTGTATAATTCCTGAAAAAATAGAATGAGATGAGTGGAAAAACTAGCAGACTTATACTTCTGTGTCTGTTTCTGTGCCTGTCTGTTTGTGCGGTGGCAGGCGAAAAAGACAGTACAGACAGAAAGATGATTCATATGGTAGGAGTTGATTTTCGTCCTGCCTATACATTTCCTACAAACGGATTCTTTAAAGGCGTGAATGCAGCTCAGACTCCGGTCAGAAAGACCTTTTCCGGACATGTGAAGTATGGATTCAAGTTTTCGCCCGACACTTATTGGGGGAAAATATACCCGCATGCCATACAGGGAATCGGAGTGGGGTATAATACTTTCTTCAATTCTAAAGAAATAGGAAATCCTCTGGCTGTTTATGCATTCCAGACTTCCCGGATAATGAGTATAACCCCTCGTTTGTCTTTCGACTATGAGTGGAATTTTGGAGCGTCTTTCGGATGGAAGAAATATGATGAGGAAACGAATCCTATGAACAATGTAGTTGGTTCGAAAATAAATGCGTATATCAACTTTGGTCTGCTGCTTAACTGGCAGATTGATGCCCGTACGAATCTGCGGGCAGGAGTAGGTGTGACACATTACTCAAACGGCAATACGGGATATCCCAATTCCGGAGTCAATACGATAGGCGGAAGTATCGGATTGATACGTTATTTCGGCAGTAAGGAGAAACTTGAGTTGCATGACAAGGCTTATACTTCCTGCCGGAACAGGAAAACGTTTGATCCGTATATAAGTTATGACCTTATTGTGTACGGTGCGCTAAAGAAAAAGGGAGTATTCCCTACAGAAAGTTCTGCGGTGCTTGTTCCCGGTTCTTTTGCTGTTGGCGGATTGAATTTTAATCCGATGTATAATTTCAGTCATTACTTTCGTGCCGGTCTGTCGCTGGATGCGCAGTACGATGAGAGTGCTAACATAGCCGACCACATTGCCAATACGATAAGTGGTCCTGATGCAGAGAATATTCGCTTTCATCGTCCTCCTTTCAAAGAACAGTTTGCAGTGGGCGTTTCCCTCCGTGCTGAGATTGTAATGCCTGTCTTTTCCATTAATTTAGGTGTAGGGCGGAACGTCGTCTGCAAAGGAGCAGATACGGATTCGTTTTATCAGGTAGTAGCCTTGAAAACGGATATTACCAGAAATCTGTTTCTGCACGTAGGATACCAACTCTATAAATTTAAAGATCCTAATAACCTGATGCTGGGACTGGGGTTCAGATTTAATGCGAAAAGATAATCGACTTAGATATAATTGCTACTGATTTAAATCTCTATTATACTATGAAAGAACTGTTTTGCCGATAGGTGCTTTGGCTTTGTATTCATCGGCTGTTGCACAGCAGCAGTCCGGTCGTCCGAATGTACTGCTTATTTATGCTGACGATATAGGTTATGGTGACTTGAGCTGTAACGGTACTTCAGCAGTGCGTACACCCAATGTTGAAAAACTGGCCTCTGAGGGAATCCGTTTTACAAATGCCCATTGTGCTGCGGCTACAAGTACTCCTTCGCGCTATGCCATGCTTACGGGAGAATATGCCTGGCGTAGAAAGGGAACCGGAATTGCAGCCGGCAATGCTGCCATGATCATTACTCCCGACCGTTATACCATGGCCGACATGTTTAAGGAAGCCGGCTACCAGACTGGAGTGGTAGGAAAATGGCATCTCGGGCTGGGAAATGAAACAGGAAAGCAAGATTGGAATGGAGTGGTAAAACCTAATCCAGCTGATATCGGTTTCGATTATTCTTATATTATGGCTGCTACGGCAGACCGTACTCCTTGTATCTTTATGGAAAATGGTAGAGGGGTAGGGCTCGATCCTGATGATCCTGTATATGTAAGCTATACCGAGAATTTCCCCGGTGAACCTACAGGAAAAGATAATCCGGAGCTTTTACGTATGCATCCGTCACACGGACACGATCAGTCTATCGTGAATGGTATTTCTCGTATCGGATACATGAAAGGTGGAAAGAGTGCTTTATGGCGAGATGAAGACATAGCTGATAGCATAACAACTCATGCTATCCGGTTTATAGAAAACAGCCAGAAGTCGGGAGAGCCTTTCTTCCTCTATCTGGCAACCAATGATATTCATGTACCTCGTGTACCTCATGAACGTTTTGCCGGAAAGAGTGGATTAGGACCTCGTGGAGATGCTTTGTTGTCTTTCGACTGGACTGTAGGACAGGTGATGGAAACATTGAAAAAACTGAATCTGGATGATAATACTATTATAATTCTGTCCAGTGACAACGGTGCTGTTATTGATGACGGATATAAAGATCAGGCAGTAGAGCTGCTGGGAAATCATAAGGCTACCGGGGTATACAGAGGTGGTAAGTATAGCAGTTATGAGGGAGGTACAAGAGTACCTTGCGTTATTCGCTGGAAGGGAAAGATTCCTGCTGGAGTATCAGACAATCTGGTAAGTCAGATCGACTGACTTGCATCGTTTGCTTCGATGTGTGGAGTAAATTTACCGGAAGGTAGTGCGCCCGATAGTGAAAATCATCTGGATTCATGGCTTAAGGCTGATGTGAAAGGCCGCTCTTGGGCTGTGGAACAGAACTTGCATAACAATTTATCGATAACGGATGGTGTGTGGAAGTATATTCCTGCGGCAAACGGTCCTGCTGTCAATAAGCAGACCAATACAGAATTGGGGAATAATCCAAAGGCTGATCAGCTATATAATTTGTTATCCGATCCGGGAGAGCATTCTAATGTAGCAGAAGAAAATAAGGAGCTTGTTCAGAAAATGCGTGATGAGCTTATACGCATTGTAGAAAGCGGGTTGCATATTCAGCCGGGGTATTTCATTTCTAAATAAGTAAGTTCTCTTGTTTCCTACATTTCAGGTGAGGAGAGGAATGGGGATGTATTAAGAAGACTCCCGAAAGGTTACTGGTTTGGAGTAACTTTTCGGGAGTTTATGATTATGGAGGAAATATACTTTGTTTCTTGAAAATAGATTTGTCGGTCGTTGTGTCAGGCAAAGTAAAAACTTAGAAAACGTCTGTTATCAATGTTGTATAAAGTGAATATTTTGTATAAGAATATGGTTCTTATAATTGGATTCATACTTTTTCAGACTTATTTCTCGGACGTTTTTTGTAAGTGCGCCTTTTCCCTTTATCTTTTCCGGAAGGATTTTTCTTGCGTGCTTCCCGTGGTGCATATTCCGGAGCTTCTCCCAGTTCGTAAGGAACAGGAATCTTATAGATATCTTTTTCCAAGAAGTTCTCTATCTGCTTGAATTTGGACTGTTCTGTTTCACTGACAAAAGTAATGGCGCATCCGTCGTTATTGGCGCGTGCTGTACGTCCGATACGGTGTACATAATCTTCGCTATCATTAGGAACATCGTAATTAATAACCAGTCGGATATCATCTATATCGATACCGCGCGCTACAATGTCGGTTGCTACCAGCATACTGATACGTCCGTTGCGGAATTCATGCATAATGGCGTCTCGCTGATTCTGTTCCAGATCGGAATGCATTTCTCCTACGTTCAGATTCATGCGCTTCAGTGACTTGGCAACTTCCTTAACTTTCAGCTTGGAGGAAGCAAATATAATTACGCGTTCTGGCTTTTGCTGGCTGAAAAGGCTTTCTATTATACCCAGCTTTTGGGCTTCATAGCAAATATAGGCTGCCTGAATAATTTTTTCTGCTGGTTTTGATACGGCCAGCTTGACTTCTACTGGATTTTGCAGGATGGTTTTGGCCAGTTGCTGTATTTTAGCCGGCATGGTAGCCGAAAACATGATGGTCTGCCGTTTCTTGGGCAGATATTTTACTATCTGCATAATATCATCGGCAAATCCCATATCGAGCATACGGTCGGCTTCGTCGAGTATGAAGAACGAAACTTTCGACAGGTCTACATAGCCTAAGCTCAGGTGACTGATCAGGCGGCCTGGTGTAGCGATCACTACGTCTGCTCCAAGTGTGAGCCCTTTTTTCTCCTGCTCGAAGCGGATTCCATCGTTTCCACCATAGATAGCAACACTCGATACAGGCATGAAGTAGGAGAAGCCTTCCATCTGCTGGTCTATTTGCTGCGCCAGCTCACGGGTGGGTGACATGATTATGCAGTTGATTGCATCGGCAGGATATCCTCCTTTACTCAGTTCGTTTATAACCGGCAACAGGTAGGCTGCTGTTTTTCCTGTTCCGGTTTGTGCTACACCTATAAGGTCTTTTCCTTCCAGGATAACCGGAATGGTGTGTTCCTGAACGGGAGTGCACTCCCGGAAATTCATGGCATCGAGTGCTTGTAGTACACTGTCTTCTAAGTTCAGTTCTGAAAACTTCATATATATTGTTTCTTCAAAAAATCAACTGTTACCTCGTTCGTCGAGGTATGAATCCTTAAATCCTAAAAAGTATAATACTCCGTCCAGTCCGATGGTATTTATCGACTGTTTTGCATTGGCTTTTACCTTGGGTTTGGCATGAAAGGCAATGCCAAGTCCGGCTACAGAGAGCATAGGAAGATCGTTTGCTCCATCTCCCACGGCAATAGTCTGTGCGATATCTACATTTTCTACTTGTGCGATGAGTTGCAGTAATTCGGCCTTGCGCTTTCCGTCTACGATATCACCAACATAACGTCCGGTGAGTTTGCCGTCTACTATTTCCAGATTGTTGGCATATACATAGTCGATGCCGAAACGTTCTTTCAGGTAGTTGCCGAAATAAGTGAATCCTCCCGACAGGATAGCTATCTTGTAGCCGTAACGTTTCAGTACATACATCAGTCGCTCTACTCCTTCAGTGATAGGCAGATTCTCGGCAATGTCTTTCATTACACTTTCGTCCAGTCCTTTCAGCAAAGCTACGCGCTCTTTGAAGCTTTCGCGGAAGTCTATTTCTCCACGCATAGCACGTTCGGTGATTTCCTGTACCTGTTCACCCACACCAGCACGTTTCGCCAGTTCGTCTATTACTTCTGTTTCGATAAGCGTGGAATCCATATCAAAGCAAATCAGTCTTCGCATACGGCGGTACATAGTATCTTTCTGGAAAGAAAAGTCCATTTCGAGCGTACTGCTTAAACGCATCAGTTCTCCCTGAAGCTCGTCAATGTCACGAGGAGTTCCACGTACGGAGAATTCAATACATGCACGTACACTGGCTTTTTGTTCGTCCAAAGGAACACGACCTGTCAGACGACGGATGGCATCGATGTTCAATCCCTGGTTCGCCAGAATTTTGGTTGCCCCTGCTATTTGTTGGGCAGTCAGTTTTCTTCCCAACAAGGTGAGAATATATCTGTTTTTACCCTGCATACTTACCCATTCTTCGTATTCTTCGCGTGAAATAGGGTAGAACCGGATGTTTATTCCCAATTCGGAAGCCTTGAACAACAGGTTTTTCATGATGTTACCCGAATCTTGTTCGCTGCATTTAAAAAGAATACCCAGCGAAAGAGTGCTGTGAATGTCTGCCTGACCGATATCCATTATGTCTACATCATATCCTGAAAGGATATCTGTTATGGAGGCAGTAAGCCCCGGACGGTCCAGACCGCTGATACGTATTAATACGAGTTCGGTATTTGTCTTATCCATGTATATAATGCTGATATTAGTTGCAAATATACTGTTTTCTCATAAACTTGCATAGATATTTGTGAAGATTCTGGACAACCTGAAATATGAAAATATGTTGCAAAACATAAAATATAGCATTTTTATTAGGTCATAAAATAAAAAGTGCTTATCTTTGCGGCAGATTTCTCAAAAATATGATATGAATCTTCGTTAGTAAGATGCATTTCATCAAGCAATGTTCCGGGTAGAAATCACTGTGAAAGGGCAGTCCCGGATAGTATTAACTAAAATCAAATTACATGATTAAAAGTGTAAAATGGTTTTTTGTTGTATTAGTTATTGGTTCCCTAATCTCTCTTAGCTTTAGTAAAGAGAGTATCCCTGCAGAGAAACTGAAGTTGGGTGATGCAGCCCCTCAGTTGATGCTTTGCGATTCAGTGCAGCTGCTCGACCTGCACGATGCCCGTGAGGGTTATACGTTGTTGAGCTTCTGGGCAAGTTACGATGCGGCGTCCAGAGAAAAAAATGCTGCATTGGCGCATCTGGCAGATAAACATAGCCAGATAAAGATGATTTCTGTTTCTTTCGACCGTTATGTTTCGGTTTTCAACGCAACGGTAAAGCAAGACGGACTTTTGAAGAACGACTGCTATGTGGAAACAGATGGTTCCGATTCGGAAATATTCCGGGCATACGACCTGGAGCGCGGTTTTAAGAATTATCTGATAGATAGCCGCGGAATTATTGTGGCAAAAAATGTAACCGCAACCGAATTGGCTTCTTACCTGAATTAATGATAAGGTGGGAAGGTGGAGTAGATGAATTTTGAATACAACAAAAAGCAAAAAGTTGTCCTGATTTCAGATTTTTCTGAAGCGGGCAACTTATTTTTTTGTACATATTTTCAGAAAACATCGAGAATTATTGTATAAAAGATGCTGATGTTTTTCCCCTTATTACGTGTTGTTTTTTTTATAGCCTTTTTGCCCTTTACGTATGGATCGTTTTTATCTGCTTTAGCAAACATCTTTTCGATGGAATGTAAAGGCAGCGTGGATGACGTAAAGGGCTAAAAGGTACAACTTTTCTTTATTTTGGAGCTTTGCGGTACAAATAAATGGCAATAAACAGATACAGTATGTTTGGAATCCATACGGCAATGGCAGGCATCATGTTTCCGTTTATGGCAAAGGTAGATGAAATGGTCTGGAACAGAATATACGAGAAACTGAGTCCCAGTCCGATACCTAAGTGCAAGCCCATTCCTCCTTTTACTTTTCGTGAAGACAGTGACAAGCCGATGGAAGTCAGAATAAATGCAGCAAACGACATGGCTATACGGCGGTGGTATTCTACCTCAAACTCCTTGATATTGGCAAAACCTCGCTGTTTCTGTTTACTGATGTATTCTTTAAGCTGAGGGCTAGTCATTGTTTCCTGCTGTCCGCGTGTGATAAGAAAATCCTGAGGTTCCATCTTTATGATAGAATCCAGGCGGTCGCCTCGCGTAATATATTCACGCATGCCTCTCATTTCACGTATCATGTAATCTCTGATAATCCAGCGGTGATACATAGTGGTGTCGTATGTAGCACGGCGTGCAGTAAGGTGTGATACCAGCTTATGGTCTTCAAACTTGTCAAGAGAGAAGTGGTAGCCGCTTTTACTGTAAGCATCGTATCGCTCCATGTAGGCAACTACTCCGCTGTCTACTTCAAGCTGAATGTTTCGTGCATAATCGGCTGATCTCTTTTTCTTGTAGCGCTCTTCGAATTTCAGACGGGTGACGCTTCCGGTAGGAATGACTTCCGTGCCTAATACGAATGTTACGGCAGAAATGATTCCTGCCGAAATCATATAAGGGACCATAAGGCGCTTAAAACTCATTCCGGTAGAAAACATGGCAATGATTTCAGAGTTTTCCGCCAGTTTGGATGTGAAGAAGATAACCGCAATGAAGACGAACAACGGACTGAACAAGTTTGTATAATAAGGTATGAAGTTCAGGTAGTAGTCGAATACAATAGCCTTCAGCGGTGCCTTGTTATTGATGAAGTGGTCGATATTTTCGTTTACATCGAAAACTACGGCAATAGAAATAATCAAAGCAATGGCGAAAAAGTACGTTCCCAAAAACTTGACAATAATATAACGGTCAAGTCGTTTCAGCCATTTCTTCTTAAACAGTTCTTTCAGTTGGAATTTGCTTATCTGTTTCATTACCATGATTCTTTTTATAATCGTGTAGAAATGCGTTTCACCATAGCAGGCTTCCAGGTAGAGAAGTCGCCGGCGATGATGTGTTTGCGCGCTTCGCCTACCAGCCACAGGTAGAAAGCCAGATTATGTATGGAAGCAATCTGCAAGGCAAGCAACTCTTGAGCATGGAACAAATGACGCAGATAAGCTCGGCTATACATCGTATCTACATACGAAGCTCCGTCGGCTTCGATAGGAGAGAAGTCGTTTTCCCATTTCTTATTACGCATGTTCATGATGCCGTCTTTGGTGAAAAGCATACCGTTTCGTCCGTTACGGGTAGGCATTACACAGTCGAACATGTCGACTCCCCGTTCGATACCTTCCAGTATGTTTACCGGGGTTCCTACACCCATCAGATAACGTGGCTTGTCGGTAGGCAGTATTTCGTTGACTACCTCAATCATTTCGTACATCTTTTCAGTAGGTTCTCCTACTGCCAGTCCGCCGATAGCGTTTCCATCCGCATTTTTTGAAGCGATGTATTCAGCCGAACGCCGGCGCAGATCGGGATACACACATCCCTGTACAATCGGGAAGAGTGACTGCTGGTAACCATATTTAGGTTCGGTTTCATTAAAACGGGTAATGCAACGGTCCAGCCAGCGGTGAGTTAGTTCCATTGACTTCTTGGCATAATTGTAGTCAGCTGTACCTGGAGTACATTCATCGAAAGCCATCATGATGTCAGCTCCGATGGTACGTTCGATATCCATTACACGTTCGGGAGTAAACAGATGTTTAGAGCCATCGATGTGTGAACGAAATTCCACTCCTTCTTCTCTCATCTTACGGATGCCGGCAAGAGAAAATACCTGAAAACCTCCACTGTCTGTCAGCATCGGACGGTCGAAGCCGTTGAATTTATGTAGTCCACCGGCTTTTCCCAGTGTGTCAAGTCCGGGACGAAGGTACAAATGATAGGTATTTCCCAAAATAATTTGTGCCTTAATGTCTTCTTTCAGTTCGTGCAGATGAACGGCTTTCACACTGCCCAGTGTTCCCACAGGCATGAAGATAGGCGTTTCTATCTGCCCGTGGTCGGTTGTAATCAGTCCGGCACGGGCGTTGGAACGCGGGTCTGTATATTGTAATTCAAATTTCATGTTATAAGCGAGCTTTTACTTTTCTTCTTTTTTCTCGTCAGTCACGGTAAAATCTATGGCATCAGCTACTTTTTCGTCTGTCAGTGCCAGTGTAAGGACTTCTTTTATATCCTTTACATAGTGGAAGTTCAATCCTTTCAGGTACAATGGCTGAATCTCTTCTATGTCCTTGCGGTTTTCTTCGCAGAGAATAATATCAGTGATTCCGGCACGTTTGGCTGCCAGGATTTTTTCTCTGATTCCACCTACCGGCAATACTTTTCCACGAAGTGTAATCTCACCTGTCATAGCCAGGTTCGCCTTTACTTTCCGCTGGGTAAGTGCCGAAGCCAGCGAGGTAACCATCGTGATGCCGGCAGAAGGACCGTCTTTAGGAATTGCTCCTTCTGGTACGTGTATATGAATATTCCAGTTGTCGAAAATGCCTTCAGGCAGATCGAGCAGATGGGTATGTGCTTTCAGATACTCCAGAGCCAGCATAGCTGATTCTTTCATGACATCTCCTAAGTTACCAGTCAGGGTAAGTCGTCCACCTTTTCCTTTGCTCAAGCTGGTCTCTACGAACAGGATTTCTCCTCCTACAGCAGTCCATGCAAGGCCTGTTACTACACCTGCATATTCATTTCCCTGATACTTGTCGCGTGAATATTCTGGAACTCCCAGATATTGTCTGATATCGGCAGGTTTCAGTTCATGCAGCCCTTCGAACTTGTCGCTGGCAATCTCGAGAGCTATTTTGCGCATTACCTTGCTGATTTTCTTTTCCAGTTCACGTACTCCGCTTTCGCGTGTATAGTTTTCTATGATATACTCAATGGCAGGTTTGGTAAACTTTACATGTTCACGCTTTAAACCTGTAGCCTCCATTTCTTTCGGGATAAGATGGCGGCGGGCAATTTCTATTTTCTCTTCGGTGATATATCCACTTACTTCAATCAGCTCCATACGGTCGAGCAACGGAGTCGGAATCGTACCCAGATTGTTTGCCGTAGCAATGAACATGACTTTCGACAAATCGTAGTCGAGATCAATGTAATTGTCGTGGAACGAGTTATTTTGTTCCGGATCGAGAACTTCAAGCATAGCTGAAGCTGGATCTCCCTGACGGTCACTGCTTAATTTATCTATCTCATCAAGGATGATAACCGGATTTGAGGCTTCTGCCTTGATAAGACTTTTAATGATACGCCCCGGCATTGCTCCGATGTATGTTTTGCGATGTCCGCGTATTTCAGCTTCATCATGTACGCCTCCTAGCGACATACGTATGTATTTGCGCTTGAGGGCGGCAGCGATAGAGCGTCCCAACGATGTCTTACCAACTCCCGGAGGACCGTACAGACAAATGATCGGTGATTTCAGGTCGCCTTTCAGTTTTAAGACAGCAAGATGCTCCAATATACGCTCTTTTACCTTTTCCAGTCCGTAATGATCTTTATTCAGAACTTTTTCCGCGTTGGGTATGTTCAGGACGTCTGTAGTATAGACCTCCCATGGCAATGCCAATAACGTTTGCAGGTAGTTGAGCTGTACGTTGTAGTCGGGCGACTGTGGATTGATGCGCTCCAGTTTCGAAACTTCGCGTTCGAAAACTTCGGCTACTTCTTTTTTCCACTTTTTCTCCTTTCCTTTCTTGCGGAGTTCTTCTATTTCATCATCCTGTCCGTGTCCCAACTCATCCTGAATATTCTTTATCTGTTGTTGCAAGAAATATTCACGCTGCTGTTTGTCAAGTTCTTCCCGTGTACGCATCTGAATATCTTGCTTCAGATTTGCCAACTTGGTTTCGCGGTTGAGCACTTGTATCAGATTGTACAAGCGGTCTTTCAGTGTATTCTGGTTGAGCAAATGAAACTTGTCTTCTATCGAAAGAGGGAAGTTTGTACAGATATAATCTACAAGAATGTGGTTCTTTGGTAAATTCTTTAAAGCGAAAGTGATATCCGGGCTTATCTGTTCTGATGCTTCGATATAATTATTGCTTAACTCGATGCAGGTGTCCATCAAAGCCTTGAATTCGTCAGAATCTGTCGGTTCCATCTGCTCTTCTATCAGGCTTACTTTTCCTCTCAGGTAGGGGCGTGTACCTGTTGCTTCATCAAGATGTACCTTGATGTTGCTTGCCTGAAGGATGACAGTTGTGTTTCCACCAGGCATTTCGAATACGCGTAATACGCGTCCGATAACAGCAACAGGATGCAAGTCTGATATTCCGGGATCTTCTACTTCTGCAACTTTTTGTGTGGCAATGATAATATGTTTTTTATCTTTCATCGCGTCATGCACAAGTTTCAGTGTAGTACGTCGGCCAGCAGTGACAGGCATGACTACGCTGGGAAACATTACCATGTTGCGTAAAGTCATGATGGGGAATTCCTTCTCCAGTTCATCTGCTGACAGATTTTCGGGAGCAGTTTCTATTTCTGTTACCATTGAAAGTTCATCATTTCCAGTTTTTATCGAACTGTCCGTTTCTATTTTCTTTCTTCTTACCATATTCGCGTTTTGTGTATTTTTAATAAGAGCATGTTTGAAAGCTCAAAAACGAGTACAAAGTTAATCATTCCACTTCGAATACGGAAGCGGATTTGTCGTAAATGCAATGTGTCAAACAAAATAAATGACACTTTTACACTGAAAAGCCATGTATTTTATTTATTTTTGACGGAAAATAAGAAATATAAGTAATATGCCTAATCCATATTTTAAGTTCAAGCAGTTCACGGTTTTTCACGATCGTTGCGCCATGAAAGTTGGTACAGACGGTGTGCTTCTCGGAGCATGGGTGCAAGTCGACACGGCAAAAAGGGTGCTTGATATAGGGACGGGAACAGGTTTGATTGCCCTGATGGTGGCCCAGCGTTCTGCTGCTTGTGTCGTAGGAACTGATATTGACGGGGAGGCTGTAGAACAGGCAATGGAAAATGTAAATGCATCACCGTGGAAAAATCGGATCTGTATCTGCCGGAAAGATGTTATGCAGATGAATGGAGAGGAATATGGAAGTTTCGATGTAATAGTGTCTAATCCTCCCTATTTTGTGGAAGAAGTACGTTGCCCGGATGAACGACGGGATACGGCACGGCATACGGGAAACCTTACATTTGGAAATTTGTTGACTGCGGTAGAAAAGCTTTTGACGGAAGATGGAGTTTTTTCTGTGATTATTCCGGCAGATGCTGGCGATTTCTTCGTTTCCCTTGCTGCGGAGAAACATCTTTATATACAACGGAAGACGTTGGTTCATACTAAACCTGGGGCTGAGCCTAAACGTGTGTTACTGGCTTTTGGTCGGAAGATATGTGCCTATGATACAGAGCATCTGGTTGTAGAGCTGGATCGTCATGTGTACAGCAAAGACTATATTGAACTGACGAAAGATTTTTATTTGAATATGTAGATACTTTTACGCCCTATACCTGAACGGAATAGGGCGTGATCTGGTTAAAATCTTTAATTTCTTTTGGATAGCCTGCGTAATAAGTTGTGGTTTATCTGCAAAAGTTCTTTGTGCTTACGCGTAATGGCTGATGTAATCGGGCGGCTACCTATAAAATCGGTAAAATGTTGAAGCACATTAAATGCCTCTACACCCGACTTTGTTTTCTGTGGAGCTATTACTTTAAGTCCTTTTGAAATAACTTCCACCTCAAGGTCTTTTCCTCCCATAGCGGGATCTCCGTCGAAATGGAATACTCCTTCCTTCGTGCGATGTATGGTAATCTTTTTTTCTTTCAGTGTCTTAATGCGGCTGTTTTGGTCAATTGTCTTGTTGAACAGCTGGAAAGAAAGTGCCGGGACATCCAGAACAGTAAAAGGCTCAAGTATAGTGATATCCATCATGCCATCCGTAAGTGACGCCTGGGGAGCTATATAGGCGTTGTTACCGTATTGTGAAGCATTGGCACATGCTATTAAAAAGGCCTTATAACGTACAGTGCCCGAAGAATTTTCTATCTCGTATGTTTCTGGCCGATAGGTAAGACTTTCGTGCAAGGTATTTTCAAGATAGGTGAGTAGTCCTCTCTTTCCTGAATCGGCGAATTTAAGGCTTACGAAAGCATCGAAACCAACTCCGCAGGTGCAGAAGAAAGGGCGACTGTCTATCGTTCCGTAATCGATGGTTTTAATATAGCCTTGATTTAAGACATCAATAGCTCCGCGTGCTTCCAGAGGAATGTGCAAATGTCTTGCCAATCCGTTGCCCGATCCGCAAGGAATAATTCCCATGGCCGTGTCAGTATGTATAAGTGAGCGTCCTATTTCATTGATAGTTCCGTCTCCTCCTATAGCTACCACGATGTCTTTTTTCTCTTCGGCAGCCTGGCGGGCTATTTCGATAGCATGTCCGGCATATTCGGTTTTACGTATCGTATAATTATATAATGAGTGGTCTAGTCTTTTCTCTATCTGGTGCAAGATAAACTCTTTGCTGTGAGTGCCTGATATAGGATTGACTATAAATACTATTTCTTTTTTTGAATCCATTTTGCGGGTGGGTTGGTTTTTAAGTAAACAAAAGTACGACTATTTTGTTTATCAGATGGTATTTTTTATGTATAAATGATGTCAGAGAAGTTTTTTTTGCTTTAACGAGCACATGAAATAATGAAAATTATTATCTTTGCACACTCTTTTTTGAAATTGCCGGCATGAAGCGTCCGGTTAATATAAATAATGTAAGTCGTTCAGGGCTTACCAGCTATTAGAATATGGGATTATTACAAGACAAACTAAGTAAATTCAGAACACCTCAGATGTACATGGAGAGAGGTGTGTATCCTTACTTCCGCGAAATTGACAGTGCTCAAGACACAGAGGTAATTATGGATGGAAAAAAGGTTTTGATGTTCGGATCTAATTCTTACATGGGACTGACTCACGACCAGCGCATTATCGATGCAGCTATTGCTGCTACCCGCAAGTATGGAACCGGATGTGCCGGTTCGCGTTTGTTGAACGGAACTCTTGATATCCATGTGGAACTGGAAAAGGAGTTGGCAGAATTTGTGGGAAAAGATGAAGCGTTGTGCTTTTCTACCGGTTTCACTGTAAATGAAGGTGTTATCCCACAGCTTGCCGGACGCGGTGACTATATTATTTGTGATGACCGCGACCATGCTTCTATTGTCGACGGACGTCGCCTTTCTTTTGCTACTCAGCTGAAGTACAAACACAATGACATGGAAGCGCTGGAAAAAGAGCTTCAAAAATGTGAACCTGATGCTATCAAACTGATTGTTGTAGATAGCGTATTCTCTATGGAAGGTGATTTGGCAAATCTGCCTGAAATCGTTCGCCTGAAGAAGAAATACAATGCTACTGTATATGTAGACGAAGCTCACGGTCTTGGTGTATTCGGAAGAAACGGACGCGGTGTATGCGATCATTTTGGAGTAACTGAAGATATTGACTTGATTATGGGTACATTCTCTAAGTCATTGGCTTCTATCGGAGGTTTTGTTGCTGGTGATAAGGATGTAATCAACTGGTTGCGCCACAATGCACGTTCTTACATATTCCAGGCTAGTAATACTCCTGCTGCTACTGCTGCGGCAATGGAAGCTCTGCATATTTTCAAGACAGAGCCGGAACGTCAGGAAAACTTGTGGAAAATTACAAATTATGCATTGAAGCGTTTCCGTGAAACTGGCTTTGAAATCGGAGAAACAGAAAGCCCTATTATTCCGTTGTATGTGCGTGATACAGATAAAACTTTTGAGGTAACTAAGCTTGCTTTTGATGAAGGTGTGTTTATAAATCCTGTTATTCCGCCTGCATGTGCACCTCAGGATACATTAGTGCGTTTTGCATTGATGGCTACTCATACAAAGGAACAAGTGGACTTTGCAATAGAAAAGTTAACTAAATGTTTCAAACAACTGGATATATTGAAATAACATTATATTCGACTTTTTTAAGGACTTTTGAAAGGAGGTTTTACTATGGGAGCTGCTGGTAATAAAAAACCGAAAGGCATGCATAAAAAACATGCTCCGGCTTATCAAGTAGAAGAGGCCATTCATGAAAATGACCTGAAAAAAGGAAAAAAGAAATAAATCGTTTTGACGGTTTGTTTTAGAAAAAGGGTTATATTTAGAGCGTCCGATGCTTTGCAGAGGAGCTCGGATATAACCCTTTTGTTATTATTATGTTTTAACTTTAATGTGATATGATACTGAATGAAAGAGACAGTCGCCATGAGCAGGTGTTACAGATTGCTCAACAGATGATGATTGCTGCACGTACTGCTCCGAAAGCGAAAGGAGTAGATATCATTGAGGTGGCAATGGTGACGGAAAGTAATATTCGTATTCTTTCGGATACGATGAAGCAGATGTATGAGGAGAACGGGTTTAAGTTTTTCTTGCGTGATGCTGATAATATTCTGGAAGCTGAGTGTGTGGTACTGATTGGTACGCACGACCATCCGCATGGGATGAACTGCGGGCATTGTGGTTTCGCAACTTGTGGAGAAAGAGAAGATGGTGTTCCGTGTGCTATCAATAGTGTAGATGTAGGTATTGCAATAGGTTCGGCTTGTTCTGTTGCAGCCGATAACAGAGTAGATACTCGTGTTATGTTTTCTGCGGGACTTGCCGCACAGCAACTTGACTGGCTGGATGGATGTACGCAAGTGTATGCTATTCCTGTAAGTGCGTCCTCTAAAAATCCTTTTTTTGACCGGAAGCCTAAAAATCCGTAATAAGTTTTGCCGCAGGAAGAGCATGCTTACTTCCTGCGGTGATTTCTTTAAGCTAAAATAAATTTTTCTACTACAGCTGCTACACCATCTTCATCGTTCGATAGAGTAATATAGTCAGCATTTTCACGTACAACAGGTTGAGCATTTGCCATTGCGACTCCTAAACCTGCGTATTGTATCATAGAGAGATCGTTGAAGCCATCACCTACAGCAATCATCTCTTCTTTTTTCATATTTATTTCTTTCAGCAGGACAGAAAGGGAGCGTGCTTTATCGATACCTTTGGGAACCAGTTCCAAAAAATAAGGTTCGGAACGGAATACGCCCATCCGGTCTTTCAAGTGGTCGTACATTTCTTTTTCCAATACAGCCAGTCGGGTAGGATCTCCAACTATCAGACACTTGGCGATAGGATGATTTATTGCTTTAAGAAAATTGTCTACTTTCTTAATTTTCATAACATTAAGCAATGCTTCTTTGAGAACGTATTCGTCGTCTGGATGCTCTGTCAGTACGTATTCGTTCTCGTAGCTGACGATGGCGAAATTATTGTCTTTGGCGCACTGGTATAAATAGGGAAGCACTTCGGGGTCCAGTAGGTTTTTATACATCATTTCACCGGTTTTCCAGTCGATGATTTCTCCTCCATTATAAGAAAGAATATATCCCTCATACTTGTCCAGTTCCAACTGGTTTGCCAATGGGGCAACTCCGTAGGTTGGTCTTCCTGATGCAAGGACTATTTTGAGTCCGCGTTTTTGTGCTTCAATCAAAGTGGTACGTGTATGTTCGGTAATGACCTTTTTAGAATTGGTCAGTGTTCCGTCAAGATCGAGTACTAAAAGTTTATATTTCATAATTTGTAAAAGGTGTTTTTTGTCTGTGCAAAGATAGCATAAATCGAATTTTATTCTTATATTTCGAGATAACAAATATTAGAATCTGTAAAAAGCTTCAGCTTTTTAGTTAGGTTTTTGGAAGAGATTTTCTTGTTTAGAAGTATTGCAGTATAATAATATAAGGAGATAGGTGTTATGGATATCTTTTGGGATTTTGCTTTACGGCTTTTTGTTGCTGGTGCAATGGGAGTTTTAATAGGCTTAGAACGTGAGTATCGTGCAAAGGAAGCTGGTTATCGTACTCATTTTCTAGTAGCTTTGGGAAGTGCATTGATGATGATTGTTTCTCAATATGGATTTATGGAAGTGCTGAAAACGGATTTGATTCGTCTGGATCCGAGTCGGATTGCTGCACAGGTAGTGAGTGGAATTGGTTTTATCGGTGCTGGGACAATTATTTTGCAGAAGCAGATTGTTAGGGGGTTGACTACAGCGGCAGGTATCTGGGCGACCTCGGGAATTGGGCTTGCGGTAGGGGCTGGAATGTATGCGGTCGGGATATCGGCTACACTGTTGGTCTTGTTGGGCTTGGAAACGCTAAGCTATTTTTTTAAAAGCATAGGCTTACGTAATATGATGATTGATTTCTCTACAGATGACAAAGAAGCTATCAAAAGAGTATCTAAAAAGTTTAATACACGAAATTATGTGGTAGTATCTTATGAGATGACAGAAGCATATACAAACGGAAAGAATGTTTATCACGTAAGTATGGTAGTGAAAGCTAAAAGGATGAATGAGGAAGGGTTGTTGCTGATGTTTTTACAGGATTTTCCGGATATAACAGTTACTCGGATTATCTGATTGGTAGGCCGTTCATAAAAGAACAACAGGTTGCATCTTTTTTATATATAGATGCAACCTGTTGTTTTTATGAATCCAAATTGAATTTTAACCGATGAATACATTAACGGTCAGAAATATGCAATCGCCTTCTTGATTCATGTCAAAATCAATTTTATCTTCTCTTGCCAACCAGCCTATGGCTGCATTCAACTCTCTATCCGACAAGCCGGAAATTTCTTTTAATTGTTCATATTCCCAGTGCTTATTGTCCTTTAATATGTTCCAAACAATGCCTGCGTTTTCGCCAATTTGCGTTTTGTTCATGTGGTTGTGATTTAAATGGTTTATATTAGGTTTTTAAAATGGTCTGTAGCAAAAATAAGCTAATTCCGAGGATATTGTATGTCTTTTTGATGAATTGTTTTCAAAATGTTCGGCTTTTAACTTTAATTATACTCTGAATGTTTTTTGCTTCTGTAGAGTGGTATTTTTTGTTTGATTAATCGGATTTTCTATTTTTTTTCTGTTAACTTTGCAAAACGTAAAAAAGAAAGATAAAAATTATGAGGAGGAATAAGGTAAATTGGGTGGTCCCTAAAGGGGCGGAATTGACCGAGTTGGACAAAAAAGTGCTTTATTATCAGAATAAAGGCCATGAGGTTCCTACCCGCAAATTGATTAAAACTCCTGAACAGATAGAAGGTATTCGCAGGAGCGGTATGCTGAATACGGCAGTATTGGATAAAGTGGCAGAGGTGATTCGTGAAGGAATGAGTACCGCCGAAATAGATAAGATAGTATATGATTATACTGTAAGCCATGGAGGAATACCTGCTCCTCTGAACTATGAAGGATTCCCGAAAAGTGTGTGTACCTCTGTAAATGAAGTCGTATGTCACGGTATACCTTCGGAAGAAGAGATTTTGGAAGAAGGGGATATTGTCAATGTAGATGTTACTACTATTTTAAACGGATATTACGCAGATGCATCTCGCATGTTTATTATAGGTAAGACTACTCCGGAGAAAGAAAAACTAGTTCGTGTTGCTAAAGAGTGTTTGGAAATAGGCATAAATGCTGCGCAACCTTTTTCTTTTGTCGGAGATATTGGAAATGCAATAGAAAAACATGCTAAAAAGAACGGATTTTCTGTAGTTCGCGATTTGTGTGGACATGGAACTGGTGTTGAGTTTCATGAAGAGCCGGATGTATTGCATTATGGAAGAAAAGGAACAGGTATGTTGCTGGTTCCAGGTATGGTTTTCACTATCGAACCTATGATTAATATGGGTACATGGGAAGTTTTTATAGATGAAGAAGACGGATGGACGGTAGTGACTGAAGATGAATTGCCTTCTGCGCAGTGGGAACATACGTTTGTTATGACCGACAATGGTCTGGAAATATTGACATATTAATAATGAATATATATTATGGATACTATTATATTAGGTATAGAGTCTTCTTGTGATGATACTTCGGCTGCTGTCATAAAAAATGGCGTTTTGTTGTCGAGTGTTATAGCGAGTCAGGCTGTACATGAATCTTATGGAGGAGTAGTTCCTGAACTTGCTTCCCGTGCCCATCAGCAAAATATTGTGCCGGTAGTGCATGAAGCTTTAAAGCGTGCTGGTGTAACAAAGGAGCAGCTTAGTGCTATTGCTTTTACTCGTGGTCCAGGATTGATGGGGTCTTTGCTGGTAGGTGTGTCGTTCGCAAAAGGTTTGGCGCGCTCTTTAAATATTCCGATGATTGATGTTAATCATCTGCAAGGACATGTGTTAGCTCATTTCATTAAAGAATCAGAAGAAGATGCTGATCAACCCAAATTCCCTTTTATTTGCTTATTGGTTTCCGGTGGAAATTCGCAGATTATCCGTGTGAATGCGTACAACGATATGCAGGTTTTGGGGCAGACTATTGATGATGCTGCGGGTGAAGCAATTGATAAATGCTCTAAAGTAATGGGATTGGGGTATCCGGGTGGTCCTATTATTGATAAGCTGGCGCGACAGGGAAATCCTCTTGCATATACTTTTAGCAAACCTCATATTCCAGGGTATGATTACAGCTTTAGCGGATTGAAAACATCATTCCTTTATTCATTACGCGATTGGTTAAAAGAGGATCCTGATTTTATAGAGCATCATAAAACAGATTTGGCTGCTTCGCTGGAAAAAACGATTGTAGATATCCTTATGGATAAACTGCGTAAAGTGGTAAAAGACACAGGTATAAATGAAGTGGCTGTGGCGGGAGGAGTATCAGCAAACAACGGTTTGCGTAATGCTTACCGCGAGCATGCGGCAAAATATGGATGGAGGATATATATTCCTAAGTTTGGTTATACGACAGACAATGCTGCTATGATTGCCATTACTGGATATTATAAGTTTTTGGACAAGGATTTTTGCACAATAGACAAACCCGCATATTCACGGGTTACAATTAAGTAACATTAATCAAAGAAATTATTATGTCAGTAGAAACTAAAACACTAAGCAAGGAAATTAGTGAAATATTTTGGCGGGAAGGTTTTACATTGGCTACAGCAGAAAGTTGTACCGCAGGAAATGTAGCTGCAATAATAACAGCTATTCCTGGAAGTTCTCGTTTTTATAAAGGGGGAATTGTTGCTTATGACAATAAAGTAAAGCAGGATTTACTTCATGTAAAAGCTGAAACTTTGGAACAATGTGGAGCTGTAAGTGAAGAAACTGTTATAGAAATGGTAAAAGGTGCAATGCAGACACTTGAAGTTGATTACGCAATGGCTACATCAGGTATAGCTGGTCCGGCAGGAGGAACCCCAGAAAAACCGGTCGGTACAATCTGGATTGCTGCAGGTAATAGCGAAAAAGTAATTACTGCAAAGTTGACAGAGGACGAGGGAAGAGAGAAAAATATACAGGCTGCAACTAAAAAAGCCCTGCAATTATTGCTTGAACTCTGCCAAAATCAAGAAAATGAGTGATAAAACGATAATTAGTTACAGAAAAGCTTGTGTATATAAAATAAAATCACTTATTTTGCACTCCGTTTGAGAGAAATAGGAATAAAACTATAAAAACTAGATAGAAATGTCGAAAATTTGTCAAATTACCGGA
>OGHQ01000011.1_pt1 | contig 71646 bp, 49 predicted proteins | sample 1571561 | NCBI WGS metagenome assembly OGHQ01 (sample SAMEA2581941, study PRJEB24529) | metagenome | biome: Human gut stool | place: China | collected 2011
ACAGAAATAACTGTTTAATTTTCAATTAGATAGAGATTGTATGATGTTTCGCAGTGTATGTGGTTACTTCTGCCGTTATCCCTAGTTCTTTAGCAAAGGCTCTCAATTCAGTATTTACTTGATGGCAGATTTTATGTACTCTGTTACTTTTTTGCATAGGTGTTATGTGTCGTTTGCAATGTAGAATGGGAAACAGATATTCTGCTTCCTGTTGATAAGTGGAATATTTTGCGATTATTGTTGAGGCTTCTTTTGATAATAGGAGATTGATATTGCCATGTGTTTTTTGTCGCTGGTAAATCAATCTGTCCTCAACAATGTTTTGACGCGTTAAGTTAGCAATATCCACAAACGAGATTCCTCCACATAAATAGGAGAAAGAAAACAAATCGTGAGTAAGTTGTCTAAGTTTACCTTGATTTGTACAATCTGCATTTATAATTTTCAGAATATCATTTTTGGATAAGGCTCTTTTAATAGTTTTGGTGTTGAAGTGGCTTAGTTTGTATTCAATGAACGGGTTCTTTTCACGTGCCACTATCTTTGCTTCTATTGCTTTATTATAGGTAGCTCGTAAAGTTCGGAACTGATAACTAAGAGTTGTATCTTTATTCCCCTTACTTCGCATCCAGTCTTCAAATTTCTTACAGAAAGGAACATCTATGTGGCTGAAAGTATAATTCAACTTTTCGCCTTTATTGAAATTACGCAGGGTGTTATATGAGTTTAGGTAAGCATAGCTATTACCAATTCTACCTTTCTGCTTTAAATCTTCGATTAGAGATAGGTAGAACTCTTCCACTGTTTGAGCTTTTATATTTGATTTATTCTCAGAAAGTAATGAAGTAGCTGTAAATTCTTCTTCTTTTGAAATTTTCTCTATGATTTTAGTTTGATATTCTGATTTTACTTTTAGAATAATGCTTTGTATTAATTCTCTATTGGGACATTTGGGTTTTGGCTCTCCTTTTATAAAATCCCAATGTTTAGGATTAACAGATATTCCTAAACTTTTCATTACTCTTTTTCTGTCCTGTGTAATTCTTAACATTAATGGGTGTTCGCCATTAGCGAGTGTTTTGCTTTTGAAGCAAATCACTGAAATTGTTACGCTCATAATTTTACGGTTTACACAGCGGTTTACACAACAATTACTATATGTTATGCTTTAGGACATATAAGCGTAAACTATATAAAAACAAAAAAGCATCGATAATCATCAGATTATCAATGCTTTCTACCAGTCGGGGTGACTGGATTCGAACCAGCGACCACACGCCCCCCAGACGCGTACTCTAACCGGGCTGAGCTACACCCCGAATTGCGGATGCAAAGGTAAGGCTTTATTTTAAATTAGCAAATTATTTCATATGCTTTTTTCTGCTTTTTTAGAATAAGCTGTCGCTGTAATATCTTTAATAATGCCTTTTAGCCCATTGTTTCGCAATAGAAGTCGAACATATCATATACCTCATCTTGAGTGGCACTTTGGTTGATATGGATATCACCTATTTCACCGAGTAGGGTAAAGTTGACATTGCCCAGTGAGGAATTTTTCTTATCATGTTTCATAAACTCGTACAGACGGTCATAATCCTTACAGCTGAATGCCAGTTTCCCGTAATGCTCCTTGATGAACTGTATGGTAGGGCGTAACTTGTCTTTGGGGAAACCAACCTTGAGATGTGAATAATATAGTTCGCACACCATTCCCCATGCTACGGCATATCCATGCAATACAGGATGTCCTGTTTCCAGAGCAAAACTTTCGAATGCATGACCTACGGTATGTCCGAAGTTTAAGGCCTTGCGGATATTTTTCTCGAAAGGATCCTGTTCTACCACTTTTTCTTTTACCTCGATGGAAGTAGCGACAAGTTGTTGCAGATGCTTGTAGTCTACGTGCTCCATATCGAATTTGATAAGCTCGCTCCAGTGCTCCGTGTTGCTGATAAGTCCATGCTTCAGCATTTCCGCATATCCCGACAAGATATTGGGATAATCGAGTGATTTAAGAAATTCACAGTCTATCAGAACATAATTGGCTGGTGCGAACACTCCAATCTCATTTTTCAACCCATTGAAGTTGATACCTGTCTTTCCTCCTACAGAAGCATCTACCATGGCCAGTAATGTAGTAGGAATGTTAACCATGTCGATACCTCGTTTGAAAGTAGCAGCTGCAAAACCACCCAGGTCGGTTATCATACCTCCGCCCAGATTGATCATCAGTGAGTGGCGTGTACCTCCCTTGTTGCTAAGCTGGCTCCATACGTAGGCAAGAGTTTCCAGATTCTTATGAATATCTTCCACTCCGATGCAAATATGTTCTGCCTGTGCAAGAAACGGATATTTTTCGATAATCGGAAGGCAATACGTGCGCGTATGCTCGTCGGTCAGAATAAATAATTTATCGTATGTTTTGCTGGTGACTGCCTTTTGCAGGTTTTCTTCCAGGTTATGGCAGATTACAACTTCTTGTTTACTCATAAATCTATTGTTTTTCCTGCAAAAATAGAAAAAAAGTAAAAAGTACATGTGTGTACGTTGACAATTAATTATTTTTGTGCTGAATTTACCAATAAATTGATTTATGAAAGGAATATTACCGGTTGCCTGTAGAATAGCAGGATACGCATTACTTATTTTATCTGTTTTTGTGCCTTTGTTGATGTATATGTTTGGTCAGGTACACGACGGGAATCTGATTTATGTAAAATTGGGGATTAAGTTGGTTGTCTGGCTGTCGCTGTTCATGATTTTTCTCTCTAAAGTAAAGGATGAGGCCGAAGAGACGGCATGTCTGCGCAGTAAAGCTATGAAATATGCCTTATATATCTGGGGAGTGTATTACATCGTGATGCTGATAAAGGGAGCAGTAAACCAAGATTTGCAGGTGGCCGACAATTCTGTCGGAATAGTTTATCTGATTATCTGTGTGATTTGTTGGGAGTTTTTGTATCAGAAGCATCGTATAGAAAAAACGTTCAGAAAAAAATAAGTTTTAAAAAAGGTTGCAATATTAAACCTTTAAAATGTTTTGATGTCAAACCAGCGTTAAAACATTTGATTAGATCGGAATAATGAAAAACTGGGTTATGGGGCTGCTACTGTTATCCTGTGGAATATACGCTTTTGGACAAAGCAGAGGTAGCAAAGGTTTAGTTTCGGGTACAGTTGTCGATGGAGATGATAACTCCCCGGTGATGCAGGCTACGGTACAGATTCTTGCGTTGAAAGATAGTTCGATGGTAGCTGGTAATGTGACTGATTTGGACGGACGCTTTTCTTTGTCAGCTCGTCCGGGTAAATATCTGTTGAAGGTTTCCTTTGTCGGATATTCGCCGTCTTTTCAGCCTATTACATTAACGAGTTCTAAACCACGTCTTAATCTGGGAACAATCTCCCTGCACTCGGATGCAGTTATGCTTGAAGGAGCTGTCATTGTAGCTCAGGCACCAGAGGTTACTGCTGCCGAAGATACATTGGTATACAATAGCTCTGCATATCGTGTTCCGGAGGGTTCTGCACTGGAAGAACTGGTTAAGAAATTGCCGGGAGCAGAAATTGACGATGACGGTAAAATTACGATCAACGGAAAGAAAATAAAGAAAATTATGATTGACGGCAAGGAGTTTTTTGCCGATGATCCTAATATCGCCATGAAGAACCTGCCGGTTAATATCATCGATAAGATACGTGCCTATGAAAAACAGTCGGATATGGCACGAATGACTGGTGTGGACGATGGAGAAGAGGAAACCGTGCTCGACCTGAGTGTGAAGCCCGGAATGAATCAGGGATGGATTGGTAATACCGATCTGGCTGCCGGTACGAAAGACCGTTATAGCGGAAAGGTGATGATCAATCATTTCCGCAACAAGAACCAGCTGACTGCCATCGGTTCGGTCAATAACGTAAATGACAATGCTTTTCCCGGTGGAGGTGGAGGATTCCGTAAGGGAGGAAACGGTCTGACTGCTGTGAAAATGGCAGGTGTGAACTTTGCCACTGAAACAGAAAAGTTGAAGACTGAAGGAAGTGTCAACTTTAATTATAAGGATGCTGATATCGTCAGTAAACAGGCATCCGAAACTTTTGTATCATCGGAAAGAAGTTCTTTTAAAAACGCGCTAGACCATTCTCGCAATAAAACTACCAAGCTGGTGGCAGATGCCTTTATCGAGTGGAAACCGGATACCATGACTACTTTTGTATTCCGTCCTCGTTTCAGCTATGGTAAGACCGACAATACCAACGGACAGAACTCTTATACATTCAGTCAGGATCCTGGATATACAACTGATGAACTTTTCGGTACGGACGACTTGACTTCGCTGGTTTCCGAAGAAGATATTATCAATACGGTGCTGAAGAATACACTGAAAAAAGGTGATGACCTGACTGTAGGAGGTTCGGTGCTCGTGAACCGGAGATTAGGCAAGCTTGGCCGGAATATTACATTCCGTGGAAAATATAATTACACCAATAGCAGCAGTGAACAGTTTTCTACATCGGAAACAGAGTATTTCCAGAAAACTCCGGAAGAACGTATGGAAATATTGAACCGCTATATTACAACTCCTACAAAGAGCTACGATTATAGTGCGCGTCTGACGTACAGTGAACCGATTTTTACCGGGGGATTTTTGCAGTTCAGCTACAATTTCCAGTATAAACACTCTACCACAGATAATTCTACATTCGATATGGGTGACAACTGGACGATTGGTGACGGAGTGAATGAAAGTAATCCGGGAGTGCTCAACAACGACTTGAGCAAGAGTGCAGCCTATAATTATTATAATCACCAGATGGATGTTACTTTCCGCTGGATACGTGAGAAGATGCGCTTGAATGCGGGAGTCAGCTTCCAGCCTCAGAAGTCGGATCTTTCTTATAAGAAAGGTGATCTGGATACAACGACTGTCAGAAATGTATTTAATTTTACTCCGACATTCGATTTCCGCTATAAATTCTCAAAAACCAGTCAGTTGCGCTTGCGTTATCGCGGACAGGCTTCTCAGCCGAACATGGTAGATTTGCTGCCTATCTCCGATAATACAGACCCGCTTAATATTCAGAACGGTAATCCAGGACTGAAGCCGACATTTACAAATGAATTGCGTGCCGAATATAATTTCTTTAATACGGAAAAACAACGGGGAATGTTTTCATTTTTCCGTTACCAGAATATCATGAACAATATAAGCGACCGCAAAGTCTACGATTCGGAAACCGGTGGATATGTTACTACTCCTGAAAATATTAACGGAAACTGGAACCTGATCGGAATGGTGGGAACCAACATTGCCTTGAGAAACAAGAAATATACCATCAATACGTTTACCAGAGCAAATTACCAGAATATGGTGAGCTATATAAGCGAGAAGGATCTTGTTTCTGATACAGACAAGAATATTACCAAACGCTTGTCGCTGGGTGAACGTTTAAGAGGTACGTACCGTAATGACTGGTGGGAGTTCTCTCTAAATGGCTCACTCGATTATACCCATTCGAGAAACAGTTATCAGGAAAGCAACAATCTGGATACTTATCAGTTTGCTTATGGAGCCAGCACCAATGTGCGTTTGCCGTGGAATATGTCCATTTCTACAGATTTGTCGCAGAACTCCCGCAGAGGATATGCCGAGTCGAGTATGAATACCGATGAACTAATTTGGAACGCTCAGATTTCTCAGGACTTTTTGAAGGGAAATGCTGCTACCGTAAGTATTCAGTTCTATGATATATTGAGAAACCAGAGCAATATCAGTCGTGTAATTACGGCTGCTATGCGTCAGGATACTGAGTATAATGCTATTTATAGCTATTGCATGGTACATTTCATCTATCGTCTGAACCTGTTCGGCGGTAAGGGAGCTGGTAAGGGAGGTCCCGGCTTTGCGCCTCCCGGACCTGGCGGACGTCATGGAGGATTTGGTGGTCCTCCCCATCGCCGGTTTTAAATAATATTCGAAAACGGAGATTCGCATAATGGCGGATACTCCGTTTTTTGTTCGTATCGGTTGGGTTGCCAGTGAATCTTTGTAAGGGAAATATTTTAAACAATTTTAGACTCCCTCCGATTTTCATGTTTGCGGAATCATTTAATTTTTCCTATTTTTGTCCGAATAGCAGAAATTTAGTATGAGAAAATTTTTTTATATCCTTTTGCTTTTGTTCGTCAGTGCTTTAGCTCAGGCACAAATGAACTGTACGTTTACTCATTATTCTCAGGAGAATGGTCTGTCTGAGAATTCGGTAATGGATATGGTACAGGATCACGACGGTATGATATGGTTTGCAACGTGGGATGGAATCAATCGCTTCAATGGCTACGACTTTAAGGTTTATAAGGCCCGTAAGGAAAACGATATGCGATGGAGTTCCAATCGTGTAGACCATTTGCAGGTCGACAAGTATGGAGATGTATGGTGCATTACTTACGATGGGAAGGCATTCCGTTTCGATAAGCGGATGGAAGCGTTTACCGAAGTTACGGCAAATGGGGCTGAAAAAGACTTGGTTATAACTTCTATCTTGCCGTTGGATAATGGAACTGTATGGCTGCTTACTGATAAAAACGGAGGTATCAGAGTGGTGCCTGACAGGAAAACCGGAACACTTGCTTCGAAAGTTTATTTGTCTACTGCTTCAAAAGAAAAAGGTACTGCTATCAAGACTGTTTTTTTAGATAAGAAAAACAGAGAGTGGCTGCTTACAAAAGATGGATTGCTTTGCATCGAAGGTAATAATGGAAAGCAGACTCCTTTTTTTGTAAATACGCATCCTGAATCCGGACGGCCTAACCAGTCTTTTTTTTCGGCTGCATTCGTTAACGGACACGTATATTTTACCTCTAATAAAGGACGGGTATGGAAATACTCGCTGAAGGATGAAACATTCGAGTTGAAAGACCTGGGCTTGCAGGACGATGTGATAAGCATACGGGAATTGTCTGGAGGAAAGGTCATTATGGCTACCCGCCGGTCGGGCTTTGTTGTGGGAGATGCAGCGCTCGAATCACTGAAGTATTACGGCCTGAAAAATGAATTTGATTTTTCTCAGCATCCGATACGGTCAATATATGTCGACAGTCATAATGAGGTCTGGTTCGAAGTAAACAAGATTGGTACGGTCTGTCATTTTAATCCGTCGACGGAGGTGTTCAAGGTGGAACAGGTTCCGGTTGAAAAAGAACCGGGTGATGCTCCAAAGTTTGCTGTCTGCGAGGATAAGCAAGGCAATCTGTGGGTACATCCGGTAGGAGGAGGACTGTCTTGGTTCGACAGAGAAAGTAATGAGCTGAAGCCTTTCTATAATGAAGTGGGAACAGATGCATGGCGCTTCTCAAACAAACTTCATGCTATGATGCTCGACCATCAGGGCAATTTATGGCTGGGCACTCATTCCAAAGGACTGGATAAGGTTACATTCTTCAAAAACGAATTCCAGTTGATTAAGCCGCAGAACTGTAAGTACGATACCAATGCCAATCAGGTACGTTCGCTTTGTCAGGATTCCCGTAAGCAGTTGTGGATAGGTACACGTAATAGTAAAGTTTCTGTGTATTCTCTTGACTTCCAGTTACAGGGTTATCTTACAGTCGACGGACGCATATCACTTACTGGCACTCCTTTCAGAGGATCTGCCTATAAGATAATAGAGGATTCGAAAAAAAATATCTGGATTGCTACGAAAGGAAACGGAATCGTTCAGCTGATACCGCAGGGAAGCGGATATAAGATGCTTCATTATACTTACGATGCCAACGATATCTATAGCCTGAGCCATAACAATGTGTACGACTTGTGTGAAGACAGCTACGGTCGTATCTGGGTTGTTACTTTCGGTGGAGGTATCGATTACATCGAAAAGGAGAGTGATGTAAGTGTCCGTTTTATAAACTCGCGCAATAATCTGAAATCGTATCCAATGGAACGTTGCTATAAGGCACGTCGTATGTTGCTCGACAAAAAAGGTATGCTGTGGGTAGCTACTTCCAATGGACTGCTGGCTTTCAGTGAAAAGTTCGAACGTCCCGATACGATTGATTTTCATTTGTTCGTGTGCATGCCTAATAAGCGTGAAGTGTTGAGCTGCAACGATATATACGATATCTTGCTTACACACGACGGACGTCTGTTTTTTGCTACTTTCGGTGGAGGACTGAATGAGCTTAAGAGCCTTGATAAGAATGGTAACGGCCTGTTTACTTCGTATTCGGCAAAAGACGGACTTCCTACCGATGTACTTTCTTCACTTGCCGAAGATACGAAAGGAGATATATGGATTGGTTCGGAAAGCGGTCTGAGCAAGATGGATATTGTCAACCATCATTTCGATAATTATCTGAAGCAGGAGATAGGAGAGGAGCTTTCGTTTGAAGAAAGTACGGCAATACGTGCCGAAGACGGACGCTTGCTGTTCGGAACAAACAGAGGACTTTTGTGCTTTACTCCCGAACTGATACGGAAAAACTCCTATGTGCCTGGCATTGTATTGTCGGGCTTGAAGATAGCCAATAAAGATGTTGTTCCCAGACCGGAATCCGTATTGCCTGAGTCTTTGAACAGTTTGTCGCATTTGTATTTGTCGCATAAGGAAAACACCGTAACGCTTTCTTTTGCCGCTCTGGATATGAGTTTCCCGGAAAATGTAAAGTATGCCTATATGCTCGACGGGTTCGATAAGGAGTGGAATTATGTGGGTAAACAGCGTACGGCTACTTATACAAACCTGCCGAAAGGTAATTATGTCTTTCGTGTGAAGTCGACCAACGGAGCCGGTATCTGGGTGGAGAACGAACGTGCCTTGCGGATAACCGTCAAGCCTTCGTTTTGGGAGACTCCTTATGCCTATGTGATTTACACATTAGGCTTTATGCTGATTCTGCTGGTTGGAGCCTATACACTTTTCGTTATTTACCGGTTGAAACATGAGGTGTCTGTCGAACAGCAGGTAACGGACATGAAGCTCCGCTTCTTTACCAATATCTCTCATGAACTCCGTACACCGCTTACCTTGATAGAGGGACCGCTGGAATATATCTTGAAACGTTCGGATTTAAGTAAGGACGTACGCGAACAGTTGCAGGTGGTAGAACGTAATACACATCGGATGCTGAGGCTTGTCAATCAGATTCTGGATTTCCGTAAGATACAGAATCACAAGATGAGACTATGCATCGAACAGATTGATATCGTCGCGTTTGTACATAAGATTATGGAGAATTTTGAATCCATAGCCGAATCGAACAAGATTGATTTTATTTTCGAAACCGAACAGCCTAAGCTCAAGTTGTGGGTAGACGCTGACAAGGTAGAGAAAATAGTCTTCAATTTGCTGTCGAATGCATTCAAGTATACGCAGCCCGGAAAAAACATTACCGTATTTATCCTTGAAAATGAAGATACGGTTACCGTAGGAGTGCAGGATCAGGGTAGAGGTATTTCTGAAAATAAGAAGGCTTCACTGTTTGTACGTTTTGAAACCCTGCTCGATAAGAACCTGTTCAATCCGAACAGTTCTGGCATCGGACTTTCGCTTGTGAAAGAACTGGTGGAAATGCACCATGCCAGCATACATGTAGACAGTAAGGAAGGAGAAGGCAGTTGCTTTAGCGTAGACTTCCTGAAGGGAAAAGACCATTACGGTGAGAATGCCGAATTTGTCTTGTCGGATAACGTGGAAATAATCGGTGAAGCATCCAAGCATTCCTTGCCTGTGGATGTCGAAACTCCTGCCGTTGCTGTACCGGAGGATAAGCCGGAAGCTGTTCCTGCTGCTGATGAGGCAGACAAGGCATCGGTTTCTGAAACAAAGACAATGCTGCTCATAGAAGACAATCTGGAGTTGCGCTTCTTCTTGCGGAGCATTTTCAGCCAGCGTTTCCGCATTATAGAAGCTGCCAACGGAGTGGAAGGACTGGAGAAAGCCATTAAGTATGTGCCCGATATCATAATCAGCGATATTATGATGCCCGAGAAGGACGGAATAACTCTGGTGAAGGAGCTGAGGGAGGAACTGACTACCAGCCATATTCCAATCGTATTGCTTACTGCAAAGACCGATATGGACACCAAATTGCAGAGTCTGGAACTGGGGGCTGACAGTTATATCACCAAACCGTTCAGTGCCACTTACCTCGAAGCACGTGTTGATAATCTGCTGGCACGCCGTCAGAAGTTGCGTCAGTTCTATTGCGACCACCTGATGGATATCAATCCTCCGAAAGTGGAAAATGAGGAAGAAGAGGTAGATGTCATGTCGCAGCAGGACCGTCGTTTCCTGGAGCAGCTGACAAACTTTATGGAACGGAATATCGACAATGGAGAACTTGTTGTAGACGATCTGGTGCATGAAATGGCTGTGAGCCGTTCAGTCTTCTTCAAGAAGCTGAAATCATTGACCGGACTTGCTCCGATAGAATTTATCAAGGAAATGCGTGTGAAACGTGCTGCCCAGCTTATCGAGACTGGAGAGTTTAACATGACACAGATTTCGTATATGGTGGGAATCAACGATCCGCGTTACTTCAGCAAGTGCTTCAAGCAACGCTTTGGCATGACTCCTACCGAATACCGTGAAAAGCAGAAAAACAAATAATTGAGATTTTTTTATCGGGGAACCTTTCCGGAAATTTGTACAAAAGCAAAAGGATATTGTACAAATTTCCGGATTTTTTGTTGATAAGTTTTGGCTATTTAGCCTGTTTTTACTTATTGATTTTAGCATATTTTCATTAGAGAAAGATTAGTTTAATTAGGAAAAAAACTTTTTTTTTTGTGTTTTTTATATAGAGGATAATTATATTTGTTGTGCTTTTATAAATGGATATGTAAAGTTCTTAACAAGTCAAAGAAGCTTTTTGAGGAGTAAGTATTAACCTAATTAGTGAAAAGGCATGACACTCTTGTATAAAAATGAACATATTTCGTGTACTAATTATGCGGAAGAATTCAATAAAGTTTTTACGTTGATGGAGATTCCCGAAGGGCATACTGTGGAACGTCGGTTTCTTAATACAACTTTTTTGGTTATTTTGTTACAAGGAGATATTGAGATAAGATATGAAATAGATAAATATTTTACTCCTCAATTGGGGTATATGTTTTTACTTCCAAAAAATAAACAAATAACGACCTTTGCTCGGAAAGCTACGACCTTATTATTATGTTCGTTTACAAACGATTTGAGGTTGTGCTCGCGTTTTTCCATTCAACAGTTGTCGCATTTTATATCTGAAAGCACTTGTCAAAATCCATATTGCTTGAAACTAGATATACGCTTGCAAAGTTTCTTTTCTTTACTAGTAGATTGTTTAAAAGAGGGATTGGGGTGCATACACTATCATCAGATAAAGCGTGATGAACTTTTCTTGTATTTGCGTGCCGGATATACAAAAGAAGAACTGGCTTTGTTTTTCTATCCCGTTTTGGGCCAAAATTTAGAATTTAAGGATTTTGTATTAATGAATAGCCGCAAGATATTTGATGTCAAGCATTTTGCTTTACAGGCAAATATGAGTCAGAGTACGTTTAATCGGCACTTTAAGGAAACTTTCAATGAAACAGCTAAAAACTGGCTCTTATTACGTAAACAGGAGTTTGTGAAGCGCGATATTGCTTTGAGCAATTTGTCATTTAGTGAGATTGCCGAAAAATATAAGTTCTCTTCAACCTCGTATCTGGATACATTCTGTAAAAAATATTTTGGAAAGACTCCTAAAGAAATACGAAAAGAAGCAATTGGAAAAACTGTATAGGTTGACTAGAATTATAGGGTGATTGTAAATCGTAATTATTTGACGTGAATTTGTAATTTTTGTATTTCCGTTGCTGTTTACCTTTGCAAAAAAAATAAAATGATAGTGTAGATGATACGGAAATATAGAAAATTACTCTTTCTATGTGCCTTTCTGTGTTTCGGAGGAAACGGAAATGCTCAAAACGTAGCTTTGAAGACAAATGCTCTTTATTGGGGAGCTACTACCCCCAATGCCAGCGTTGAAATTGGTTTGAGCCGAAAGTTTACTACCGACTGGCAGCTGGCATACAATCCTTGGACGTTTAGGGATGACAGAAAGATGCGTTTCTGGCTTGTGCAACCAGAATTGAGATACTGGTTCTGCGAGAGTTTTGAAGGTCATTTTGTAGGAGCTCACTTGCATGGAGCACAATATTATGGAGGTTTCAGTGATAAGCGATACGACGGTTACTTGGCCGGAGGGGGAGTAACCTATGGCTACAACTGGATATTGTCGTCGCACTGGAATCTGGAAGCGCTGATTGGTGCCGGATACGCTCGCCTGTGGTATAAGGAGAGTCCCCGCATTCCTTGCAGTAAGTGCCATGAAGACAAGACCAAAGATTATTGGGGGCTTACAAAATTGGCTGTATCGGTTTCTTATATCTTTTAAACGTTTGCAATATGAAATTCAGATATACATATTTAATCTGGGCTGGATGCTTGTGGCTTGGAGTAGCCGGCTGTGCATCATCGGGTATGAGTAAGAAAGTTGTGGTAACACCGGTGCGTACACTGATCCCCGACAGCATGTCTACTGTGGGTGTGGATGTGAATATTCACATTCCGGCAAAGGCCTTTACAGGTCGCACCCGCCTCATTGTTGTTCCGCAGTTGCTGCAGAAAGACTCTATGCTGGCAGAATACACTCCTATGGTGTTCGATGCTCCTATCTATAGTAAGAAAATGAACCGCCGTGTACTTCTCGACGGCTATGTTGATACACTGGCAAATGTCGCACGCAAGGTAAACAACCGCAAGGAGTACGATGTAACCTATTCCGAACGGGTAGCCGTGCCTGCCGATATTGACGGCGGACGCATTGTGGCCGTACTTTCTACCGACGGATGTGGTGAGTGTGGTATTGCCGATACCGTAGATATTGCTTACATCAACAATATCCCTACGCTGATAGAACCTAAGAAATCGCTTCAACTGAACTGGATTGAGCCAGAGTTTGTTATCCGTCCCAAGGTTATGGAAGGCAGAGGAGAAGCTTTGTTGCAGTTCGTGATAAACCGTTACGACATCAACCTCTCGCTGGGTGATAACCGCAACGAGATGAACCGTATGCTTGCTACGCTGCAGAAAATCGTGACAGACTCGCTTGCCACACTGAACAGGGTAAGCATTTACGGTATGGCATCGGCTGACGGTTCGTATGCTTTCAATACTACCTTGTCGCGCAACCGTGCCAATTCTGCCAAAAACTGGCTGGTAGACCAGCTTCATATCAGTGCGTCGCAAGCTTCACGTTTCAGTGTCGGTTCCCGTCCCGAAGGCTGGATGCCGGTGCTGCTGGCAATGATTGCCGACGGACACCCCGACTCGCTGAAGGTAAGAGAAATATTAGATAAGTATAATGCCGAGAACGACGATGTGGCAGAACACTATATCCGCCGTCTGTCTTGCTGGAACGACATCAAAAACAATTACTTGCAGAAAGACCGCAAGGTAGAATACGTATATACATATACACTGAAGAGTTTCACTACCGATGCCGAACTGCTCGACATGTACGGCAAGCGTCCCGATGCCTTCAATGAAGAAGAGCTGTTGCGCGTATCGACCCTGAAGAAGACTCCCGAAGAGAAGAAGGAGGTATACCGTACCATTCTGCACTACTTCCCGCAGTCGCAGGTGGCAGTCAATAATCTGGCGGTACTTCTGCTGCGTGAAGACAAGGCAGATGAGGCCGAGGCAGTGCTCAACGGGTTGAAAGAATATTCACCCGAGGTGCTGAATACCAAGGCAGCCGTATATGTATATAAGGGAAACAACGAAAAAGCTATTGAGCTGCTTCAGACCAATACCGAACTGCCTCAGGCGCGCTACAACCTGGCATTGCTTAAGGCACAGGAAAGAAAGCTGCAAGAGGCATACACGCTGATGCAAGGGTACGAAGACGTGAATGCGGCGGTTGTATCGCTCAGTGTTGGCGATACACAGCATGCGGCTTCCATTATGGATCGCTGCGAAGACCACACTCCGCTGGCAGAATACGTACGTGCGCTGGTGACTGCACGTATGCAGAAAGAGGCAGACGAGGTAGCAGCCCGTCTGGAACATGCGCTGCCCGACAGCCGATTGAAGGAACGAATGCAAACAGAGCCGGATTTCCTTCCTTACCTTACGACACCGGCATTTCAAGCATTGACAGGAGGAAAAGACTATGAGTAAAGGAATAAAGATATTGTATGTATTGCCGGTGGCTGTGTGTCTTCTGTGGAGCAGTTGCATACGCGACTCCATTCCTCCCTGTCCGCCGCTGCAGGTTACGCTTACAGTAAAAGATAAGAATTACTTCAACATCGACGATGCCGTGAAGCTGGGACTGATGGAGCGCAAGGCAGAAAACCTGCCGTTTCGCGATTACGTGAGCACGCTATATTACATTGTACACGATGCCGAAGGAAAGGTAGTGGCAGAGCAGAAAAATACGCTGGTAGACAACGATAATCAGACTCAGCTTATCACTCTTCCCGAGTCGTTGCCGTATGGAAAATATACTCTTACCGTATGGGGAAACATGAAGAGCGATGAACCGCTGGGAGAAGATGCTACTACGGCAGAAATGGAAGCTGTGGGTGCGGCGGCAAACGACATCTATCTGGCAAGTGCTACGTTCGACTATCGTTACGGCAACGAAGAACATTCGCTTGCCATGGAGCGTACCAAGGGCGACCTGCTTATCAAGGCGGAGGGAATTCCCGATAACATCGACTTTTCCACCAAGGATATACAGGATATTTACAATTTTGTAGACAATGGTTTCCAGTATTCCACTCTGACCGATATACATACCGAGCTCGACTGGCAGGAGATACGCAGTGAAATAAAGAGCGAAACCCTGATGTGTCCGTCGCCGTCGTACGAAGGTTCTACGCTGAGTGTGATGTTTATCGACAAATCGGCAGCCGGAAGTCAGGGCAGAGCTGCTTATTATCCTACGCTGGAGCCACAGGACATAAACATCACCATGGGGCGTAACGAGATTACCATCCTGAAGTATGTGTATGTAGACGAAGGCGGAAGCGGTGAGGGCGACTTCGAGATTTACCTTCGGGTAAACGATAACTGGGAGTTACTGCACGGTATGGAACTGGATTGATTGACCGATTATTGATAATGTTATTATTTATAGTTTAAATTTTTAAGTATGAAGAAAAATTACTTATTGGGAATGGCTTTGATGGCGTCATTGTCATTCTATTCTTGCGACAAGGAAGTTGTCTATGTGCAAGACGGAAATGGTGTAGAGAGTGTAGCTGACGGTGTTCAGATTATCACACTTCAGGTGGAAAATGGTGGCGACGGACTGGCTACCCGTGCCGGACGTCCGCTGTATAGTGCTGAGGCTAAACAGACTATTGAAAATGTGAAGCTGTGGATTTGTGATGGTGCTGGTAATGTAAAGTATGTAACAACAATCTCTAACTGGGATAAAGATGGTTCAACACCATATACTACCGGTGGTCACGGTCGGCAGACTACTATTGAACTGAAGGGTGCAGATAAACTTGCTGCCGGTACTTATAAGATTTATGCGGTAGGTTATAGTGCTACTAGTGATTATGATTTAACTAAGGTTACTGAAGTTAAAAAGACAGAAGAAGGTGGAGGTAAATATACTTTCAGCGAAAACATGGTGTTGCCAATTAAAGGGGGCGATACGAATAAGATTGGTGAAGAAATCTTTGCCGGACAGATGAAATTGACTGTTGAAAAGGGAAAAGGTTTCAAGAAACCGGTAGTACTGAACCGTCAGGTAGCAGGTGCTTTTGCCTACGTTAAAGATATTCCTTTTATGAAAGGTGCCAAGTATCTGAAACTGGTTGCAAGTGCTCAGAATCAGTCATTGGTTCTTGGTAATTTCAATAGCTTTGATCTTACTGGAAATGGTTATGGTAATGCTAATGTAAAATATGTAGTAAACGGTACCAATGGCAAATCTGGAAGTGAAACTTATGTGATTAGCACTATTGATTTGAATAAATGGTTTACTGCTATTAAGGATGAGGACGGTGATAATTTGATTGATGCGGGTGAAAACTGGAAAAATCCATGTAGACCTAGTAGCAGCCCTGCAGCTGGTACATATCCTACTTTCCAGAAAGGTTCTGCTTTTGGTGGTGAATTTGTTATCCCGTTTGCACATGTAGATGGAAAACAGACTTTGACTTTGCAATTGACAAATGCAGGTGGAAAGGTACTTAGAAGCTGGAAAGTGAATTTGGGTTCAACGGATGAACAGTTGAAGCAAACAATTACATGCTGGAATAGTGGATCTACTAACTGGAGCACTCCTCTTTCTGGTGAACTTGCAAACACCTACAGCCTTGTACGTAACCACTTGTATGGTATTGGTACCAGAATGAATGATGAAGCTAATCCCGAAAAGCCGGGTGTTGATCCAGATCCAAATCCAGAAAATCCAAATGACAAACCAGAATCATTGAACAACAAGCAAGAACTTGTATTGAAAGTAAACGATAACTGGGAAGTGATTCACAGAATGGAATTGGATTAATTTTCAGAATGATAAATCAAATAGTATTGCCTGACTTTCAGGCAATACTATTTTACCCTGTTTTTTGAATTTCCGAAGTCAAGTAACAAAAAGCTCTTCTGCAAGACGTTGGCAACAGTGAGATTTCTCATGAACGATACGAATCGGAGCCGGAAGACTGCCTGTCTTTCATGATTATTCCGAAGGCAAGAGCCAGGCAGCTTTCCGTCATTATTCAGAGAAAGAATCGCGTAAAACCGCAGGCAGGTAGTATTGTTTTATGCACGACGGGGAAGTGAAGTAATATTGTAAAAACTATAAAATTTAAAGATAATGAGCGTATTTTTCCAGACATCCAGACAAAGGAGTTTTCTTTCCGCCTGTCGAATAGCCGGAAAGAAATGGTCTGCATCGGTGCCGCTGTTTCTGGCTGCACTGCTGACAGTTGTATTTTATTCATGCCGCGATGAGGATTTACTTCCCTCGGTGCAATCTTTCGAACAAGGCGGAACACGTGCTGAGGCTGCAAGTACCTCGGGACTTGATGTGGTACAGGATGCTACCTACGGTGCTACATACAAGCCCAATTGTCGTGTCCCTTTGGTGGGTGAAGGAAGAGTAATCAACCAGATAACCAAGAATTTGGTAGGCGTTTTAAGTAACTCGGATAATAAGTTGGAATATTTGGTAGACAAGAACTTAGATAACTTTGTTAGTCTGAAGGGATTGGCAGAGGTAAATGCAGGGCTTCCAATTTTGTCTGTAAAAGATGTCAATCGTGTTTACTACGATTCTTCTAATGTCATTAAGGTCGGATTCTTGTATAAAGATCCGGGTGGGCTGCTCAGCTTGGATGTACTGAAAGGCTTTTGGGTAAAGACTTATTTAAAAGGCGAAGAACAAGACGGTTCCTCTACATTAGGAAGTGGTGAAAATTTTCAGTTACTAAACTTAAATCTCTTGAATGTATCTGGAGGTTTAAGTGAAATTTCATTTACTACTACTAAACCTTTCGATGAGGTACGCATCGGTTGTGCTTCCATCAGTGTCGAAGTACTTAGTGGACTGGAATTCTACTATGCGTTTGTGGGGGAGAATCCTAAAAAGATAGCGGCAGAAAAACATGAATATCCTTACGCTGAGCAGGAAAGACCACTACATCCTTTGTCGAAAGGAGATTTAGTAAACGAGAGTCTAACTGATGGACCGGTATGTGAACTTATAAGCGGACTTTTGGGTGGACTCACCTGTCGTGTAGATTTTGGAGCGACGATACCCGTTGGTTCAGAAGTAGGATATTATACAAAGGGAGGTGGATTAGCTTCTATTTCTTTAGGAGCTACTAAATTAAATGCCTATGACACAGGTGATAATAATCCTCAAAGCATTAATACGGAAAGTGGTATCGGAGTATCTGCTTTAGCAGGAGGCGCAAGAGAGTTTAGCATGATATTAACAAAAAAGGATACCCGAAGATTGGAACTTGATTTACCTTCTGGTATTAATTTGTTATCAGCAGTGCAAGTTCATTACGCCTACTCCCGCGACCCGGTAGAGATAGACGTATCCTCTTATTTTACCATTGGCAATGATACCATTTCTACCGATTATTACAACCTCCCGACACCATCGGAAGGTACTGTAATCTATTCACTTATTAGTTGGCCCAGCGGAGCTACATCTCCTTCTATATCGGGCAACCACATGACCGGCATGACAGTAAATGGTGACTATGTAGTAAAGGCTGTATATACCCGAGAAGAAAAAGAAACTTCATGGTCGTATGCGGTGATTCATCGCAATAAAAAAGAAGCTGTGGCGGGTTGTAATACGATGATGATTAATACTTCTGGAAATGAGGGACAATATACAGTGGTTGAATCTAGTGGATCACAGGGAGGTATTTCTTTGTTCAATAAGATAAACAACCGCCAGAATCTGGTTGATGGTGATTATACTAATTATGCAGAAGCTACCAATGTATTGAGCTTGATTCAGTTTGGCAGTCTGGCTGGTGTACATTCTTCTCAAGACATTGCTCCGCAAGGAGGAAAGACCCGCGTGGGATTTGTGATGCAGACAAATAATCAGCTGCTGGGTGCCGATGTCTTGAAGTTTTTCTTTATCAGACTGTATAAAGATGGTGAAGAAGTGTTTTCCGGACTGACGGCAGAAAATGACGCGATAGGAGTGGGACTGGTAGGAAACGACGGAAGCAAGTTACGTTTTTATGTGGAAACAGATAAGACATTCGATCAGGTGGAGCTTTGGACTGCAGGCTTGCTGAATGTCAATTTGAATACCTTCCGTTTGTATTATGCTTTCTACGAACCCACTACTTGCGAAGAGTATGCAGGGACATCGGAGGCTTGTATGGAAATGATCACGGCACAGAAGCATGGGGCGACTATCAACTATGCGGAAACAAAATCTTCGTCGGCGGCAAGTGTGGGGGCTACCATGAACAACCTGTCGTACGTAATCGACAACAGTCAGCAGACAGCGGCTTCTATTGTAGCTGGAGTCAGCCTGATAAGCCGTTCTACCGTGGCTGTAAAATTTAATTCCATCAGAGGCGGACAGCCGCTGGGTGCCATACTCCGTACGCCGGGATATGTGCTGAATGCGTCTGTTCTTCAGAATGTGACAATAGCTGCATACAATGGTGGACAGGCGGTAGCAAGTGAGTCTACTTCCGGCGGATTGGCTTCCATCGAGGTGATAAGCGATGCCGGACTGGCTTATATGGAGGTTACTCCTTTACAGGATTACGATGAAGTACGTATTTCGTTCCCTTCATTGGCAGATGCGCTCGAAACAGTCTGGCTGTCGGGTTTCTATATCCGTCCGGATGCCAACGGGAATGGTATTCCCGACTGTGCGGAAGAGCTTGAAGTTCAAGGAGAAATCGACATTGTATACAGGGGTATAACCGAACATGTTTGTGTGGATGAAACAACCTATTTGGGTAATGTACGTATCTCTGTCGATGCTAAACCTGAGCTATTAGGTACTGAACTTACATTTACCTGCTATCCGTATAACGGCAACGGACAGAAGATAGAACAGGAGGCTGCATTGCAGCAGGATAACAATGGCTATTTCTTTGAATTGTCATTGCCGGTAGGCGATTATTCTATTTCGGGATTGTCTACTTACAACGGGCTGCGTGCTCAGGTACATCCGCTGAAGACTACCTGGAAGAGAAATGCGTCAGATACCGACTGGAACAACTGGAACAACTGGACGGACGGTTCTCCTTGGGGATGTACTAATGTGGTGATTCCTGCAGGAGCCACACGTTATCCGAACTTGAATGCTTGGGGTAGTGTAGATAAATTCTATGGCGGTAACTATTGTGCGAATATTCATTTCGAACCGGGAGCTGCTGTACTCAATACACAATATCTGGAGTATGACTGTGCATACGTGGAAATGGAAGTACAAAGCGGTATGTATCATATGATTTCTACTCCACTTCACGGCATGGTTACGGGCGATATGTTTGTTTCGCCTGAGATGCCGGCATACTTTACTCCGCTGAATGGGGCTACTTATCGTGAAGTGCGACACAATCCGGTAGTACGCCAGAAGATGTACAGTCGTGCGGTTACAACTGCAACTTCTGGTACTAACGGTACTGTAGCTGCCACTGTCGACTGGAGCCGTACATTCAATGCCGTGGCTCAGCCGTACGAGCAGGCACAGGGCATCAAGATGATGGTTGGAAATGATTGGGGGACTTCTTATCGTCTTCGTTTCCCGAAAGCATATACCGAGTACAATTATTATACGCTTTCCGGCGGATGGGTTAAAAAAGAAACTTTGCCGGAAGGGGCAAGAAATATGAATGGAAAATTTGCTTATGAAGTGATTGGATTTAATCCGGAGAATGCAGGTAGTTCATTTACTTTTGAATTGCGGAATGAAGAACAGGGAGCTACCTATTTTGTGGCAGGCAATCCGTTTATGAGTTATCTGGATATAAAGACATTCCTGACAGAAAATAAACAGTCTGTTCAGGCTATCCGTATCATAGATTCTGAAAATATTTTCGGAGGAGAAGAGGGATTGGTCAGAATTTCCTTAGGTGAAAACGGAGATTTAAGCTTTGATGTAGCTGGAGAACAGAGCAACACCATTGCACCGTTGCAGGCATTTTATGTAGAGGTGTCAGGAGATTATGCTTCAGACAATGTTAATATAACTTATACCTCGAATATGTTTGTACAGCCTTCTGCAAGTACCGCAACCAGAAGTTCCCGCAGTGCTTCTGTTCCGACAGCAGGCGAAATGAAAATCTCGGCTGTATCGGGTAACTCTGTAAGTTCTTGTTCGCTGCTTCACAGTGCCGGAGCATCGGATGCATACAATGCGAAGGAGGATATTGTTTCACTGATTGACGAGGACTTTATGCCGAAGGTAAAGGTGTATACCGTAGCCGACAAGCGTGCGCTCGATATTCAGAAAATGAGTAATGCAACTCGTGTGGGTTTAGGATTCATGGTAAAGGACGGTTCGCAACAGACAGAATTCACTTTGGACTATGGCAGCAACTGGAAGGGATGGACACTGGTTGACAAGCAGACAGGAAAGCGCTACCTGCTGGATGGTACTTCGCTTACAGTAAATGCAGGTGCGATGAAGAGTAATGACGGACGTTTCTATCTCGTAAAAGAATGAAAGGAAAGTAGGTTATGAAAATGAAACAATTCATACATGCTGTATTTTATGCCCTGACTGTGTGTGGCTTCCTCCTGTTGGGAGCCTCATGCAGCAAGGAGAATGAACCGGTACAGACTGTTGAGGGAGTAACGGTTACCATTGCGGCTCAGAGTGACTTGCAGACCCGTACTTCCTTGCCGGTTTATGATAGAGATTATGGAAATAATATTCGTGGTGTGCAGCACGTTACGGATGTATATCTCTATATTTACGAAATGGACGAAGCTGGGACCGATGGTGAGTGTAAAGCCCGCTTTAATGTGGGGTGGAGAGAATACTTTGGAGCTAATAATCTTCCGAATGAAACGGCAGAAATGTGGTATACGTTTGCTTATACATTTACGGTCGGAAAAACTTACCGGCTGGTAGCGGTAGGTGTAGATGGAGCTGAATCGGAAGATATCATGCAAGATTATGATGGCTGGAACTCTATTCTTACCTATGGATTGCCAGAGTCTATTCGGACAGGCAGTAAGCTGACTGATCCGATTACACTTCAAGAGGGTAAAACTCCGACTGATATGGCACATTCGGAATTCTTTACAGGGTACGTAGATTTCAAGCCAGCATCGGAGAGTGACAAGAATATTGGTGAGATTAATTTGTGGCGCAGGGTCGCAGGTCTGCAGGTTTGCCTGAATCAGATTCCAAAGGAAGTAGAGCGCGTGAGAATATTGCTTTATAATTCGCAGAATACACAAGTGAAACTATTGCCCAGTGCCCCCCAAGAAAGTGAAACGGATAAGATAATTACAGATTTCATTACCAGCCCTTATGGGAATGTTTCTTTCAACGAAGAGGGCAGGGTGCTGATGGATAAGACCTTTACAGAGGATGATTTATATCTTCCGGGATCTAGTACGGGAGTCGTTTCTGATTATGCTTACAAATGTTCCCTGACGGCATTTATGCTGCCTGTCAATATCCCAGACAGGGAGCTGTACGACTATACGCTTGTAGCGGAGTTTGTTACTACCTCCATGACCGGTATTGTAGGTTCCAGCAAAAAGGTACGGTTGATAAAGCCTTGGCAAAATAGCGACGGGCTTGATTTCGAAGACGAAACTGATATAGGCACAGGTATTATCGACGACCTCGACAAGTATCTTTTCCCGATTGAGGCAAATCATTTTTATTGTCTGGGGATTCCGTCAAAACCTATAGACTGTTCTGGCGTGTTGCAATAACAATTGGCACTGTGTAAGGTAGTTACAAGGGTATGAAGTTTCTTAATTGGATGATTAACTTATGAAATATACTAGATTGATTTATATGTCAGGCATCGTCCTGATGCTTCTTTCTGCCTGCAGCGATTCGTCGTCGCTTGATGCAGAAGGACAGAATGGGAAGCCACTGCAGCAGACGTTTACTGTAGCGGTAGAAAGTGTGGGCGAGCTTTTTGAAGGTGGAGAAGGGGTGAATCCGGCTACTGTCACATCACGCCGTCCTATTTCGAGCGTTACACCTACGCAGACGTTCGACAAGCTCAGTATACTGATTGTGGAGTATCAGAGCCCGGCAAAGGTGGTATATAAAAAGACGATTGAAAACTGGAGTAATCCGGATAACAAAGCAAGCTATCCCTGGAGTACGGAAGACGGACAGGGACGATATGTCACAATTACACTTACCGGCAGTGAGTGTCTGGAGGAAGGAAAGAATTACATGGCATATGTAATTGGTTACCAAAGCGGAACTTACGGAGGCTATGAGCCGTTTAAAGGTGTAGAAGTAGGGGATTATTACAATCAGACTGAAACCGTAACTGTCCCTAATGGAGGGTATGCTGAAGAAGTTTTTGCAGGTGCAGAAATTTTTTTGGTGGAAAATGGAGTGATTCTTTCCAAACTGAGTGCTGAAGCAGAGGCACAGCATGGACTGATGGTAGCTCGCCGGCAGGTAGCGGGTACGTTCGGCTATTTTACCCGTGTGCCGGTGCAGGTAAACGGCAGTAGTGTGGCTAAGCTGCGGCTAGTTGCGACCAAACGTAATCAGACTATTATCTTCGGAGGATTCAGAAGTGTGGACGATGCTTTCGATTTTCATAAGGATAATGTGATAAACGGCATGAATCCGCGTATGGATTATGACTGTGCACTGGCAGGATCGGCAGTGAACAATGCGTTTTCTGTATATGAGGTTGATTTGTGCAAGTGGTTTCCAGGTAATACAGAGAATGTGCAGTTGCCGCTGGATATGAATGGTGATGGTTATCTGGATAGTGCCGATACGAACTGGCGGACTGATGAGGAAGCCTATCCTAAGGGGACGATTTCATTACCGAGGGGTACGGTGTTCGGTGATAGCTTTTGGGTTTCGGTTGTTATGACGCAGCGAGATGTGGAAGAAGGAATACCTACTTTCCAAATGCAGATGCTTGATGCGGAAGGAAGAGTGATAAAGTATTGGGATATTATTTTACGTAATTACGAAACTGCAGGTGAAGACCGTACATTGGTATCGTTGCCTGATGGGGAGAACGGACGTACTGTGATTACCGAACTCGATAATATTGATACAGAAACTTGTTTTAGTATTGTACGTAATCGTTTGTATACGATGGGGGAAAAGAGGCAATCGCAGAATTATGGTGAAGATGAGCCTATCGATTTAAGTTCAGCCGGAGTGCTTGTGCTTGATGCTCGTCATGAATGGCAGATTATGAATTCTATTATCTTTAATTAGGTATTTATATTACATTTTGTTAATAAAAGAACAATATCCCCAACTTATTTAGCAAGTTGGGGATATTGTTTCAGAATTCAGTGGGTTTTCCTGTATTCTGCATATAGTTTGTTCTAATTTTAGAACGGATAACCGATTGCGAAGTGGATACCCATTCCGTCCTTGAAGTTCGGTATGTTGTAGTATTTGGAGATTCCTGTTTCGTAAGGTACGTGCAGGGCTACTCCCCAGTCGAGGCGAAGTACAAGGAAAGACAAGTCGTATCGGATACCCAGACCCGTTCCCAATGCAATATTGTCGAAGAACTTGTTGAACGTAAACTGCGCATCAGGACGTGCTTCGTCTTTCCGCATCAGCCATACGTTTCCGGCATCGAGAAACAATGCTCCGTTCAGATTGCCTCCGAAAAGGTTGGAGAAAATGCGGAAGCGATACTCCAGATTGGCTTCCAGCTTGATATCTCCCGTTTCGTCTACGTACGAATAGGCTGCGTTTTCGGCCGGATGAAAGCGTCCGGGACCGATAGAACGTACCGTGAAAGCACGTATGCTGTTGGCTCCTCCTACGTAGAACTGTTCGTTATAGGGAGCAATGGTCTTGTTACCGTATGCCCAGATTACTCCGGCCATCAGTCGTCCGGCAATCTGCTGCTTGTCGTTGATGTAGTAAAGCGGTCGTATCTCGCTCGAGAACTTCAGGAACTGTGCAAATGGAGTTCCGAGGAATTTCTTTTCTCTTTCTTTCAGACTCTTGCCGAAGGCTGCATAAATAAGTGAGGTGACATTACCTGCCGAGCTGAAAGAGTTTTCCCACCATATTCGCATCCGTCGGTGACGCCATGAATCATCGTAGGTAAAGGTGTAGGTGACCGAAGGGATGAACTGGTCGTCCAGACTGTGAAACAGCATGGGGTTAGCCTGTGCAATTGAGTCGAATGTAGCCGTACGGTGCTGCAAATGGTTGAACGCCAGATGGAGTGGTGTTACGGTATGTTTCATGCTTCTGGACGGACGGAAACTGTACGAAACGGTTCCTCCGAAAGACAGCATCTTGAAGTATCGGGCACGGTTTACCTGTTCGGCATAAATCTTGAAGTTCGTTTGCGATGGGAAGCGGAACGGGTCAATGCGGTCGCGTACCCATGGAAGTACAAGGCGAGGGAACTCCAGTGACAGGGCTGCTCCCAGTTCGTAGGAGTTCATGACAGACTTGTCGCCGTCGACGGTTGAGCTGGTCTGCCATTCGTATGAACCTTTCAGCTCCAGATTGAGTGAGGCTCCCATGCGGCGGAAGTTTTTGCGCGACAGGTTGAATATGGCTCCGGGACCGGTCTGCTTGGTACTCTTGGTAGTGACGTTAAGCTCCAGCTCACTGTTGTAGGGCAAGTCGAACATGGCATTCACGCGTACGTCGAGTGTATCTTTTTCTGCTCCTGTACGGGGAGTATATTGAAACTCGCTGAACTTGAACACACCCAGTCGTGCCAGAGCTTCCTGGGTATAGTTTTGTCTGGTCTGCGAATAGACTTCTCCCTTACGGTACAGGAAACGCTTGCGCAGTACGCCGTAGCGGATGCCCGGCTTCTTTCCGGAGTAATAGATGGTAAAGTTGCGCAGCTTCAGTGAGTCGTCAGGCTGTTCACCGTTATATCCCGTCAGGTACACAGAAGTATGTCCGATATGATACGTGCGGAGGGCTTCTTCGGGAATACTTTGCCGGGGTACAATCTTTAACTTGACGTACCCTTTGCGCATGATTGTATCGGCAAGGAAAGTGATGAATTCATTTCTTGCGTAGTAGTATCCGTTGTCGCGGAAGAGGTCTATCAGACGCTGCCGTTCCTGATTCAGGACCGTCACGTCGAAATTATCTCCGCTGTGTATCAGCCGTTCGTCGAAATGTGCATGAATCAGACTGTCGGTTTGTGGTCTGAATCCTTCGTATGTCACGGTATCTATGTAGTACGGATTTCCCATATCGATGTCGTAACTCAGTTTTACAGCCCGCGGGTTACGGGTACTGTCTACCCGGTAAGTTACTTTTCCGCCGAAATACCCGTAGTCGTGCAGCAGATTGGACGCTACTTTTATTCGGGTTTCTGGATTTACGGTAGAAACATATACCGGTTTGGCAGCCAGTTTTTTGAATATCCACTTTCCGAAGCCTTTTTCATACCTTTCAAAGCGATTGTATATCCATAGTCCGAAAGGTATCGGAAAACGGATATTGGGCTTTACCACGATGGCGTTGTTCGGAGCAATGCTGATAGCTCCTTCCGCTTCGGCAAGTGCCTTTTGTCCTGCCTTGCTCTTGTCTTCGTTGTTGATGGTTACTTTCTTCAATCCCAGATACAAGGTTTCCCCTTCCGGCAAGTGCTTTGTTGTAGAGCATGATACAGCCATCATGGCTGCAAGCAGAAGCGTCAGGATATGATATGTTTTATATTTCTTCATGGATATGTAATTATGCTTCAATCAGTTTTCTGTTGTTTGTTCGGGCTGTTTCTTTTTGCGGGAGCGGAAGATGAACAGTTCGCTTAGTTTGCTCACTTTCTTTCTCAGTACGATACCGGCTCCTGTTTCTATCACTTCACCGTCGAGTATGCTTTCGTAATTCTTGTCGTGGAAAATCTTGATGTAGCGTGTACCGCTGTTGTCCAGACGGTATTCCAGCGAAATGTTGTCGATAAACGACTCGTCTTGCTGCTGTACATCGTTTCCGGTAGATATTTTTCCTCCGATGATAACCTGGAAGCGGTTGTTCCAGAATCGTTTGGCAAACTGGAAGTTATAATCCGTACGGGTATTTCCGGTTGCGCCTTCATCGGTCGTTTCCATACCGAAGTTTATATCTATTGTTTTCAGTGCATTTCCTGCTATCTTGTTTATCTCACTTTGCAGGAACGAGTTCAGCATACTGTTGGTGTCGAATCCTTTGCCTCCGGTATTGCTTTCTGACATATATATACCCGTAACCAGCATGGTGACAGCCAGCTTGTTTTTCTCTTCGGCCGATTTGGCAGCGAGTTCGTTCTGCATGGCACCGTCGTCGGGAGCTTCGAGTGTGAAGGTAAAGCCCAGATCTTCCAGGCGGTTTGTCAGATTCACTCCCACGTTGAAGTTTACCATACGCGTACTTTCTCCATCGGAAGAAACCGACGCACGCACCCGTTCCGAAGCCTTTATGTTCAGATTCGGGTTCATAACGTTTCCGGTCCATTCGATATAGCTTCCATCCTGAATGTAGAAAGTCTTCAGCGGGATGATAGGCATTTCGTATTTCATTTCTCCGCTTATCAGCGAATAACGGCCGTTGAGCAGCATGTTTCCGTCGGGCTGATACTGGAATGACAAGTCGCCTCCACCTTCCAGCAGCATGTAGTTGCTTCCGCTTTCATTTAAGTTGACACGTGCCTGCACAGCCTCGTCGATGTGAAGTGTCATCAAAATATCCATACCTCCCAGCGACATGGCAGGAATGTGAGGCTTGGCTATGTGAGTCGTATCGCTGAAGTCCACAAACGTGACAGTTTCGTTCAGGCGGTCTTCTACGGTCAGCGGAGAGTCTTTCAGTACATAAGTGAAATCACTGCTTCCTAAAATATTCATGTTGCCTCTCATGGTAAGGGCATCCGGCCGTCCTTTCAGCATGGCATTTACATCGACATAAATCTTACCGTGTACCAGCGACTCTTTGGTCTGTTTGGCATTGATCAGCTCAAAGTTATGCGCTTCCATTTTCAGGTTTATATCCATGGCAGCCATGTCGGTCATGTCTACGTAACCGTCTATGCTGAACGGTGTCTTTCCCTTGGTAAAGATGTTGAAGCGTTCGAATTTTAGTCGGCTGTTCTCAATCTTCAGCGGTCGGTTGTCGAGTTGCAGGTTCAGTGAAGCCTGTGGAATATTGATTATTACACTGTCAAGTCCTAGTTCTCCGTTCAAGACGGGCTGTGACGTGGAACCCTCTATGGAAATCGAACCGTCCAGGTCGCCTTTCAGCCTGGCCATATCATCGGGAATGAATGCGTTGGCTACCTTCAGCGGCAGATGATGCAGGTTCACATCTGCCGTCAGATTATCTTTATCATTTTTCCCCGTGGCAGAAAGGTACGTTCCGTTCAGGCTCATTATTTCTTCATCGTTCAGCATCAGGAAGCCGTCTATGCTGTGTTCTCCTGTTTCTTTAGGCAGATATACGGCACTCATTTCCCAATTGCCCAGCTGTTGCTTGTTGTAGGCAAGGTTGTTGATTTCTATGTCGGTTGCAACTTGCATGCTCGACTCGCTTTGTATATAGTGTGCTTCGGCGTTGATAAAGCCGGCTATGTCGGGCATATATGGGATGATGCGCCGGAACTCAGCTATGTCTATCTGGTTGAGAGCTACGGTAAGATCCTGCTGTACGAGAGAATCCGGAGTAGAATATAAGGATAATCCGGAATGATTCTCATCGTATATCTTGACGTCGGCATGGATACGTCCCTCGTCACTCAGATAGATATAGTTGCCGTGGTTCACCTTAAACGGACGATATACCAGAGTAGGATTGTCCGGAGTGATGTGCATGCTGATGCCGTTGGGACGTAGCTGTGCCTTCAGACCGAGATCAACTCCGGTTTCTCTTTTACCGTTCAGGTAACCTATTGCCAGTTGTGCATCGGTAGATCCGATATATCCGTTCAGTGAAATGTCGAAGGCTTCCTGACGTTTGTTGGCAAGAGCCTTTACACCACTGTAGAATTTCACCTGCACAGAGTCTTGCAACGTTTTGAAGTAAATCGTATCCAGTTGAAGACTGTCGGTCCGCAAGCCGTACAAGTCGATGGAACCGTTTAATCCGTCTTCCGGCGAAGTGCTGAAGCTGGCCCGCAGACGATTGTAGTTTACATGCAGTGAAGCCAGGAAGTTGGCCACCGGATTGTCTGATCCGGAGAATACTTTCAACTGTGCCGAAGGCAGCATTTCTCTGATCAGGCGCTGATTTATGTGTTTTTTCTTCCACTGCTCTCCAAACTCCTTGGCTACCAGGTCGCTCTTGCTCATAAACTTGTCGAGGCTGTTGGCCGATTTGAACAGGAAAGTCAAATCGCCTGCATTGACATATCCCCTTACCGAATCGGTAGCCATATCGAAACCGGCATGCAGGTCTTTAGTCCTGAAGTTTCTTTCGGCTGTTACGAGCTGTATACCGCTGACGGTAGCACGTGCTTTGTGGCGTTGCTTCATATCCGTCTGTGCATGCACCTCGATGTTCATCGACGAACTGAAAGGCGTACTCATAAGTGACAATGCCTGCCAGTCTAACAGCCGCACATGGGTGTTCAGGTCGGCCTTTATCATATTCGGCTGAAGCAATGCCTGCAAATTGGCCGATACGTCTATTGCCCGGTTGTTGACATTCAGCATCATTGAAGCCTGAGAGTGTTTCAGACCGGCATCGAGTGTGACTCCGGAAAACAGAAGCGAGCCATACCGGAAGTGTGAAACCTCACCCTTCAGCAGAGCGGATGTTTTCGGAGAGAAAAAGTCGAATCCGTTTCCTTCGGCATGCAGTGAGGTCGAAAGTCCGAATATCGAATCATGCGGCATAAACTCGTGTATGTTGAGACTGTCGATATTCAGGTCGACCAGATAGCCTTCTTTTTGCAAATCATAGTCAGCTTTTAAAATAACATTGGCTTTTTTGCCCGGAAAGAACTGCATGTTTGCTCCGAGCAGACTGCCGTTGACCGAAGCTTCTCCTTCCAGTTTCATGCCATATGGCAGCACGACACCGCTGAGCATACTTTCTACAAAGTTCAAGTTGCCCGTTTCTACCGATAAATTGATGTTACCGTTTCTCTGGAGACTGTCCATAGGCAACGTAATACTTCCCGTAGCCTGTGCACGGAAAGCATCCTGAATGCTTGCCGAGAGCGTGGTAAGACGAATCTCCTTCAAGTTTCCGTCTATGCCGGCACGTATCTGCAATGGGGCAGACGGATATTTTTTTATGAAATCTTCCGGCATTCCGGTGATAACCTTCAGTAAATCATTCTTGCCGATGTCAGCCATCAGACGAGCATTGATCATACCGTCTTTTTCAGCATCAGTCGCCTCCCAGTCCATAGATGCGCTGAATTCGAGATACGAATCGGGGGTTGTTATCTGCAACGACGGAACTTTCAGTGTCTTGGCATCCGATACCAGTTTTCCTTTTGTTGAAACAATTTCCAGTCCGGAGCGTTCCTTTAAGTTGAAGTCGCGGATATTGGCATAGATATCATTTCCGGCATAGTAGGCAGAATCTACATCCAGCTTGATGTTGGTAATGCCGATATGCGATGCATCGAATCCTTCGGCAGCAGGAAGTGTATTGGTATCAAGATAAGCACTACCGTTTGTCAGTTTAAGTGAACCTGCCGAGTATGCCGACTTATGCAAGTCGACCAGTCCGTTCCGTAGAGAAAGCTTTTCGAGCGATGTTGACATGCTGAATGTATCCAGCGCCATTTGCATGGCAAACGAAACGTTTTCGAAATCAACATTTTTCAGTTGTATTTTCCAGAAAACCGGTTGCGAGCTGGTCGTATCTGAGGCTGTAGTATCGGCCATGCAGATGGATAAATGAGTATCCTTTAAAGAAAGAGTGTTGACAATGGCAGTTTCCGGATCGAGCTCTACGCCATGTGAGGATACGAATAGCTCTCCCAGATTTCCTTTCAGCGTCATACCTTCGATGAGGTTTGCCGTATTTACAGATGCCTTGCTCAACTCCAGACCGTCAAGTTCGATTTTCTTTCTCAGCAGGGGAGTTAACTGGATCTTCGCTGTTAATTTCTTGGCATTCAGTATGGTATCCTGCTTGTCGATAATTACGGTATTGTTTACTACCAAATCTAACGGAAATGAAAGAGAGATTCTTCCTATCGAGATTTGCATACCTGTGGCTTCGGAAGCGTAGCGTGTAGCCGTGTTTACCAGAAAATTCTGAATAGGAGGTATGTATATCAGAATACATAGCAATATAAATAATATGAACGGAGATGCTACGGCGATCCCTGTCCATCGCAGATATTTTTTCATAGGCCAAGTCAAGCTGTATTGTTTGTGCGAATTTATATAAAATAACCGAATTAGTATTCATTTTGTTCTGGAACTATTTAGTTGTATTTATATAAATTCTTTACCTTTGTGCTATAACTTAATTTTAAAAGATATATTATGAAACCAACTTTGTTTGTTCTGGCTGCCGGAATGGGAAGTCGTTATGGAGGTTTGAAACAGCTTGACGGTCTGGGTCCCAATGGTGAAACAATTATGGATTATTCCATTTTTGATGCTATCCGTGGCGGATTTGGAAAGATTGTATTCGTAATCAGAAAAGATTTTGAAGAAGATTTCCGTAAGAAAATCATCAGCAAGTACGAAAACCATATTCCAGTAGAAGTAGTATTTCAAAGCATCGACAAGCTTCCTGAAGGATTTACTTGTCCGGCTGAACGTGTAAAACCATGGGGTACAAACCATGCAGTGTTGATGGGTAAGGAAGTGATCCGTGAACCTTTTGCCGTAATCAATGCTGACGACTTCTACGGACGTGACAGTTTTGCTGTAATCGGTAAATTCTTGTCTGAACTTCCTGAAGGAGCTAAGAATACATATTGTATGGTAGGATTCCGTGTTGGAAATACCCTGAGTGAAAGTGGTACAGTAGCTCGCGGTATCTGTTCTACCGACGAAAACAGACATCTGACAACAGTAGTAGAACGTACTGAAATTATGCGTATTAACGGTGTCGTTTCTTATAAAGATGAAAATGGCGAATGGGTAGGCATCGAAGATAATACTCCGGTTTCAATGAATATGTGGGGCTTCACTCCTGACTATTTCAACTACTCTGAAGAATATTTCATCGACTTCCTGAAAGAAAACATCGATAAGCCTAAAGCTGAATACTACATTCCGCTCATGGTCAATAAGCTGATCAACGATGGTACTGCTACTGTAGAAGTTCTTGATACTACTTCTCGCTGGTTTGGAGTAACATATGCAGCCGACCGTCAGGGTGTAGTTGATAAATTGCAGGCTCTTGCCGACTCTGGAGAATATCCTAGCAAGCTGTTCTGATAATTGAACATATACTATACAGGGAAATTTCCTTTATGCGTAAGCTTTGTGTTTGTCATGAAGTAAGCGTGTAAAGGAAATTTTTTTGTTGAAGTTATGCCTGGCCGGTAAATATTGCGAAATGGATTTTAATCTTTTTTTCTGAATTTTGGTTAACTTTGCACTAATATAAAAGATATTATGAGGAAGCACATTTTATTTTGGCTGCTAGTTAACTGGATTGGATGGATTTATGCGGAATCGGTGGAAAAAGAGATTCCGCAGCTTCTTGCTACACTCGATTCTATATTAGTACAAACTGGAGAGTTGGCATCGCAGAAAGAGCTTAAAATAGCGCAATTGAAGAAAAAGTTATCGAATGCCGCCAATCTTGAAGAGGAATTCTGGATAAATAAAATGCTATATGACGAATCTTTCGTATTCAATGCTGATTCCGCAATGAAATACGTTGACCGTAATATACAGATTGCTACCGAACTTAAAAAGAAGGACTGGCAGGATGAATGGCTGATAAACCGTTCGTTTATGTTTGCTGCAACAGGATTGTTAAAGGAAGCAGGTGAAGTGCTGGAAAAAGTTGATTCTACCAGTTTGTCTGACGGACTGAAACTCTCGTATTACTATCAGCGTTCTTACCTGTATTCGCATTTAGGGCAATATATGGGCGACCAGAAGCAGGTTAATAATAAATATTATAATGAGTTCGAAAATGCCAATAAGCACATGCTGGCCTTAGTCCGTCCGAAAGATCCCCTTTATTGGTGGTGTGTAGCGTCATGTAATGAACTCTCTCCTGGAGATAGCTTGTTTTCGGCCTTAGAGAACGTTGTATTGTCTTCTCATCATAATACACGGCTGGATGCAATGAACGCTTATGGCCTTTCGAATATGTATAAGCGGATAGGAGATAAAGAAAAAACCATGATTTATCTGATTTATTCGGCAATGGCTGATTTGAGAGTCTGCAATCGCGATATTGCTTCGTTGCAGGAACTTTCATCGTTATTGTATGATGCAGGAGATATTGACCGCGCGTATGCTTACATGAATTATTGCTTGAAGGCAGCTTTGCTTTATCCCAACCGGGTGCGTATCATTAATATATCTACAGAATTGGATAAGATATATGCTAATTATCAGCAACGTGATATAAGATGGCGTAATTCATTGCAAAATTATTTGTATGTAGTTACTTTTTTCTCGATAATCCTGGTACTGGCCTTGATTGGTCTTTATCGTCAGACGAAAAAGTTGAGAAAGTCGCGTACAGAACTGGATTCTGCAAATCACTCTCTTAATCAACATGTTGTTGAACTTTCACAGATGCATAAACAGCTGGCCTTAGCCAATCAGGAGCTTCAGAACTTGAATGAACTGCTTAGAAGTGCTAACCAGAAGCTTCAAGAGTCGAATGATGTAAAAGAAGAATATATCGGATATGTGTTCTCTATTTGCTCGAACTATATCAGTAAGTTGGATGAGTATCGGAAAAACATTAACCGTAAACTAAAGACTGGTCAGTTTGAAGAGGCAAGACAATTGACTGATAACTCTTCATTGACTCAAAACGAACTTAAAGACTTTTATGCCAATTTTGATGCTATCTTTTTGCGGGTTTATCCTGACTTTGTAGCGGATTTAAATTCTTTGCTTCGTCCTGAAGAGCAGATTTTATTGAAAGATGCAAGCGAACTGAACACGGAAGTTCGTATTTATGCATTGGTCAGATTGGGTATAAATGATAGTGTCAAGATTGCTGACTTTTTGCATTGTTCTCCTCAAACAGTGTACAATCATAGGTTGCGCATGCGAAATAAAGCAATTATACCTAAAGATAAATTTGCCGAAGCTGTTCGCTTGTTGGGAAGAGGAGGCAAGTAATAGGAAATTCAAAATAGACTTTTTTAGCGGAGAGAACTTCTTGATTTAAGTTTTTCTTCCGGTTGAGAACAGGTCATAGTACACGCTATTTTGTAGTGTGCTATGGCTTGTTTTCTTGTATTGTTCATGTTTTAGAAAAGCTTGTTCTTTCCTGTTGTAATGGGAAGAAGAGGTAAATCTCATTCCCGAAAGCTGCTTTTCAGACTTGTAAAGGCGTATAAGTCACTCTATATGTCAATCGTATAGTTTACCTGTTAGTTTTATATATGCATTGATAATAAGTATGTTATCTTTTTGTAATCTTACTTGCTGACTTTACTTTAGAATAGATTAACGTCCTTTAGTATCTAATTTTGCTTCCAGAATTTTTAATCAAATATTCTATTATGTTAACTAAAAAATTTGCTAGTATGAAGAACAATTTTCAACCGGTACAGATTACTCGGTTTGTATTGTCTCTATGTTGTTTATTGTGTTTTTCTGTTCATTTGTTTGCACAACAAATAACAGTAAGTGGAAACGTCAAAGATTCATCGGGCGAGCCGGTAATTGGAGCCAGCGTTTTGGTGAAGGGAACTACCAATGGTGTGATAACCGATTTTGACGGTAATTTTAGTATTGCCAATGTAGAAGATGGTTCTCAAATTGAAGTATCGTACATTGGTTATGTAACGCAAATGAAAAAGGCAACAGGTACACAACCTTTGAATTTTATTTTAAAAGAAGACACCGAAACTTTGGATGAAGTCATTGTAGTAGGTTATGGAATTCAAAAGAAAAGTGTTGTGACAGCATCTATCAGCCGGGTTAGCTCTGACGATTTGAAAAATGTAACTCCTACCCGTGTAGATAATATGTTGAAGGGACAGACTTCAGGAGTAACGGTTACTTCTGCATCCGGACAGCCTGGTGATGCTGCAAAGGTACGTATTCGTGGTATTGGTACCATAAACAATTCTGACCCTCTTTACATCGTTGACGGTATGCCGGTTGATGGTGGTATCGATTATTTGAATCCTTCTGATATAGAATCTATCGAGGTCTTGAAGGATGCAGCTTCTGCTGCTGTGTATGGTGCTCGTGCTGCCAATGGTGTAGTATTGGTTACTACAAAAGGAGGAAGCAAAGGAAAAGCTGTTATTAGCTATGACTTCTCATACGGTTGGCAAAATCCTTGGAGAAAGAGAGATGTTCTTAATGCAGTTGAGTACGAAACGTTGATGAATGAAATGGCTGTTAACTCAGGCAAAGATGCTCCTTATGCCAATCCGGAAGCAGCAGGAGAGGGAACAGACTGGCAAGATGCTTTGTTCAACTCTAATGCACCGATAATGAATCACCAGATAAGTGTCAGCGGAGGTTCTGATAAAGGTTCATACTTTTTGTCAACAGGATATTTCAAGCAAGACGGTATTGTTGGAGGTAATTTCGATCGTTCAAATTACGAACGTTTCACTTTACGTATGAATTCTAATTATACATTGTTCGATCAGACTAAAAACCGTAACTGGCTTTCATCATTTAAAATTGGAACCAATATCGGTTATACTCGTATTAAATCAGTAGGAGTTGATACAAACAATGAAAAAGGTGGTCCGTTGGGTAGTGCGCTGATGATTGCTCCTACACTCCCTGTGTATGCTGAAGATCCTGAAGCTGTATTGAAAGAATATCCTACAGCAATAAAAGATAAAAATGGAAATGTTTATACCATTGTTGGTGATGCGTATAACGAAATAACCAATCCGCTGGCTCAATTGGAGTTGCCGGGAGATGTAAACAACTCTGATAAATTCGTCGCTTCTTTCTGGGGTGAACTTCAACTGTGGGACAATCTTAAGTTTAAAACAACTTATGGTGCTGATTTGGCATTCTGGGGAAATGATGGCTGGATATATCCTTACTATCTGGGAAAGAGCAACAGTCAGACTCAGTCTTCTGCATGGTCGGGCATGAACAGAGGATATACATGGCAGCTGGAAAATGTATTGTCGTATGACAAGACCTTTGGACAGCACTCAGTATCTGTTATATTAGGACAGTCTGCAAAGAAATATCAGGGACGTACCTTGTGGGGAAAGAACTACAATTTGCAATCTCTGGATCCTGATAAAGCCAACATCAATTTCGGACAAGGAACAAAGGCCGATCAGGAAGCTACAGGACAAGCTCAGCCTTTTTCAACACTGGCATCTATGTTTGCTCGTGTCAGCTACAACTATGCTGAACGCTACATGTTCCAGGCAACAATACGTCGGGATGGTTCATCTAACTTTGGCCCGAATAACAAATATGCTGTATTCCCTTCATTATCTTTAGGATGGAATATCACAAATGAAAAATTCATGGAAAAACGTCCTGAATGGCTTACTTCTATGAAATTACGTGCAAGCTGGGGTAAGAATGGTAATGAACGTATTGATGCCTTCCGCTATACAGCCATTATGAACAGTGGTAACAATTATATTTTTGGTGCTAACGGCAATGAAGCTATTGTGGTAGGAGCTAAACCTAATGGATTGCCTAACCCTGATTTGAAATGGGAAGAAACCAGCCAGACTGATTTGGGATTGGATTTCGGATTTTTGGGTAATGCACTTACTTTTACAGTAGACTGGTATAAGAAGAAAACAGATGGTATGCTGATGCAGATGCCGTTGCCTGCTTATGTTGGTGATACTCCTCCGATGGGTAATGTGGGTAAGATGGAAAACTCTGGTATTGAAATGGATTTGTCTTATAGATTCCAGGTTTCTGATTTGAATGTTAAATTCGGAGCCAATGCTTCTTACCTGAAAAATAAACTGATCGAACTGGGTAATGCCGAAGGTTGGGCTAACTATGATGCTATCCAGAATATCGGAACAATTACACGTGCCGAAAACGGAGAACCTTTCCCGTTCTTCTATGGAAAGAAAACTGCTGGTATCTTCCAGAATTGGGATGAAGTCAATTCATATGTAAATTCAAAGGGAGAGAAAATCCAGCCTAATGCACAGCCAGGAGATGTACGTTTTGTTGATGCGAATGGAGATGGAAAGATTGATGACGCAGACCGTGTGAAGATCGGTAAAGGTATGCCAGACTGGACTGTAGGATTCTCTATCGCTTTAGACTGGAGAGGATTCGACCTGAATGCTTTCTTCCAGGGTACTATCGGTAATGATGTCTTTGATGGTTCTCGCCGTATTGACTTGAAGAGCATTAACCTGCCTTCTTATATGTTAGACCGCTGGCACGGAGAAGGTACTTCCAACAAATATCCTCGTTTGAGTGAAAATGATGAAAATGGAAACTGGTTGTCTTCTGATTTGTATATAAAAGACGGTTCATACTTACGTCTGAAGAATATTCAGTTAGGATATACTTTGCCTAAGGCTGTAACAACAAAATTCTTTGTGCAGAATTTGCGTGTATACGTTGGAGCTGAAAACCTGTTTACAATTACAGGCTACGATGGTTTCGATCCGGAAATTTCTTCAGGTGGTACTTCTTTAGGGGTTGATAAAGGAGTTTATCCTCAGGCCAAGACATTTACAGTTGGCGCAAATATTACTTTCTAACTTTTAAACTGAGAAAAAATGAAAAAATATTTTATATGTGGTGCTTTAGCACTAATGAGTTTGGCTTCTTGCAGTGATTCTTTTCTGGAAGTATATCCTACCGTGAATATAAGCGAGGATGAGTATTATAACTCGGAAGAACGTATTTATAGTGCACTGGTTGCTGCTTACGATCCTTTGCAGTGGCCTGACTGGGGACTGGGACAGTATAATCCTTTGAATCTGGTTGCAGATGTTATGTCGGACGATATTTATGCCGGAGGTTCAACAGAGCAAGATAATGAGCACTGGCATCGCATGCATAAGTTTACAGCTACTCCCGAAATCGTTTGCAGTAGTTTATGGAGTGTATTTTATTCAGGAATTAACCGTGCCAATATTGTTATGGCAAAAATGGATGGTATTCCTGGTATATCTCAGGAAAATAAGGAACGTTATTTGGCTGAAGCACATTTTCTGAGAGCTTATTATTATACATGGCTGTGGAAATTGTGGGGAAACATACCTTATTATACCGTGAATCCTTCTACTTCTCCTTATTTGGTAGAGCAGATTTCAGCAGATGAAGTGTATCCGAAAATTATAGAAGATCTGGATTATGCATTGGGAGAAAATCGCTTGCCCGAATCTGTTGATATTACAATGAAAGGAAGAGTTACCAAAGCTGTCGCACAAATGCTGAAAGCAGAAGTTGTGATGTATCAGAACGATGAAAGCCGTTATGCTGAAGTCTTGTCGGATATGCGCTCTATTATATCTTCTCAGTTGTATAGTCTGCATGATGATTTTGCTGGAATGTGGGAAGATGCAGGCGAATGGTGTGAAGAATCCATTTGGGAAATAAACTATCACGATCTGAATGCTCAGCGTAGCTGGGGAAATCCGATCGCTGCCGGTGGTACAGTTCTTCCTACTCTGATCGGAATAAACGAATGTAAAGATGAAAAGTTTGCAGGCGGATGGGGATTTGGTACCGTGAATCCGGACTTGTATAATTCTTACGACGATGATGACCAGCGTAAGGACGGCGGTATTTTGAATTTTGCAAAATATCAAGAAACTCATCCGAATGCTTCGTATACACCGCGCTATGAAGATACTGGTTATTTCTTGTTGAAATATTTACCTCGCCAGGGTGGAAATAGTCAGTGTACGGGTGACAAGGACTTGAATTATAGAAATAACTTACGTGTATACCGTTATGCTGAAACATTATTGAATGCAGCCGAACTGATATTGCGTACTGGAGGCGATACTGCCGGGGCACAAAATTATCTGGATCAGGTAAGAGCCAGAGCTTATCGTACTACTGTAGAAAATTTGGGAGCTCATAAGGTTGTTGCCAATATTGATAATGTTTTGGAAGAAAGACATCTTGAATTGTATGGTGAAGGTAAGCGTTTCTGGGATCTGGTACGTTCAGGAAAAGCTAATGAGGTTTTAGGAAGTCGTGGTTATAAAGATAACAAAAAGTATTTACCTATACCGTCTAGTGAAATCGATAAGTCTGCTGGAACTTTGACACAGAATCCATATTAATCACAATGAGGAAAGGCTTTTCAGTGATTTATATCATTGGAATGCCTTTCCTGAAATGTAAATAATTTGTTTATGAAAAATAAAATATACTTACTGTCGGCTTCTCTTATGGTGGCGACATTTTCTTTTTTTTCTTGTGTTTCATTCGGAGAAAAGGAAACAGGAAAAGATGAGATAGAGAAAAAGGTCGAGAATCTGTTAGGGAAGATGACACTTCAGGAGAAAATCGGCCAAATGAACCAGCTGAGTCCGTATGGTAGTGAGGAAGAAATGTATGCTTTGGTCAAAGAAGGAAAAGTTGGTTCGTTTCTGAATATTGTAAATGCGGAAGTCGCAAATAAGATACAGAAGACAGCCGTAGAGCAGTCACGGCTGGGTATTCCCGTACTGATGGCACGTGATGTTATTCATGGATATAAAACAATTTTTCCGATTTGTTTAGGACAGGCTGCTTCTTTTAACCCGGATCTGGTTCGTGAGTCTGCCAGAGTTGCCGCTATTGAGGCTTCTGCCGATGGTATACGATGGACGTTTGCTCCGATGATTGATGTATCCCGTGATCCACGTTGGGGAAGAATTGCCGAAAGCTGTGGTGAAGACCCTTATCTTACAGCTGTATTGGGAAAAGCTATGATTGAAGGTTTCCAGGGAGATTCACTGAATGATCCGACTTCTATTGCTGCATGTGCAAAACATTTTGTAGGATATGGAGCTGCGGAAAGTGGAAGAGATTATAACTCAACCTTCTTGCCGGAACGCTTGTTGCGTAACGTATATCTTCCGCCTTTTGAAGCAGCAGCAAAAGCTGGAGCTGCAACTTTTATGACATCTTTTAATGACAATGATGGAGTGCCTTCTACCGGTAATAAGTTTATTTTAAAGAATGTCTTGCGGGAAGAATGGAAGTACGATGGAATGGTTGTTACCGATTGGGCTTCTGCTACCGAAATGATTACTCATGGCTTTTGTAAAGACGCTGCCGATGCTGCAAAAAAATCACTTGATGCAGGAGTCGATATGGATATGGTTAGTGGAGCTTTTTCTGGCAACTTGGAAAATCTGGTGAAAGAGAATAAAATATCCGAAAAACAGATCGATGAGGCGGTTCGTAACATCTTGCGCTTAAAATTCCGATTGGGCTTGTTTGAAAATCCTTATGTTTCTACTCCACAATCAGTAAAATATTCACCAGAACATTTGGCTAAGGCAAAACAGGCTGTAGAACAGTCGGTTATTCTTTTGAAAAATACAAATCAGACATTGCCTTTAAATGCTGACGAAGTACATACTGTAGCTGTCGTTGGTCCTTTGACCGATGCTCCTCATGATCAGATGGGAACTTGGGTGTTTGATGGAGAAAAAGCACATACGCAGACTCCTTTGGCTGCATTGCGTGCTGTATATGGCGATAAGGTGCGTATTATTTATGAACCGGCACTGGCATATAGCCGCGACAAACAGACAACAGGATTGGCAAAAGCTGTCAATGCAGCTAAGCAAGCTGATGTCGTATTGGCTTTTGTAGGTGAAGAATCCATTTTATCAGGTGAGGCTCATTCTCTGGCCGATTTGAACTTGCAAGGTCTGCAATCGGAACTGATAGAAAAATTGTCACAGACAGGAAAACCTCTTGTTACTGTTGTTATGGCAGGCCGACCACTGACAATAGCTAAAGAAGTAGAAGAATCGGATGCTGTACTTTATGCTTTCCATCCGGGTACAATGGGAGGACCTGCTTTGGCTGATATCTTGTTCGGAAAGGTGAATCCAAGCGGAAAAACACCTGTTACATTTCCTAAGATGGTAGGTCAGCTTCCAATGTATTATGCTCACAATAATACCGGACGACCGGCATTGGAGAAAGAAATGTTGCTTGATGAAATTCCGATGGAAGCAGGACAGACTTCAGTGGGATGCCGTTCTTTCTTCCTTGATGCAGGTTCTACACCATTATTCCCATTTGGATATGGTTTGTCATATACGACATTCAGTTATGGTAATCTGAAGATTGTTTCGAGCAAATTGACGGTCAGTGATACATTGAAAGTTTCTGTTGAATTGAAAAATACCGGACGTTATGAAGGTACAGAGGTTGTACAGTTATATGTGCAAGATAAAGTTGGCTCTGTAACCAGACCGGTGAAAGAGTTGAAGCGCTTCCAGCGTGTCAATTTACAGCCTGGTGAATCTAAGCAGGTTATGTTTGATTTGCCGGTATCAGAATTGGCTTTTTGGAATATAGATATGAAGAAGGTAGTTGAACCGGGCGACTTTAAATTGTGGGTAGCTTCCGATAGTCAGGGAGGCTTGACAACTGAGTTTAATGTCGCAGAATAAATATAGGAGCTTTTTTTATGATAAAACAGATTATAGCACTCACTTTGGCCGGATGTTTATTTTCTTGCCAGCAATCTCAAAAGGAAGTTGGAAATCAACTGGATGAGAATAAATTTGTACATGTTGAAGGTGCCTGTCTGATAGAACCGGATGGAGATACCTTACACATAAAAGGTACTAATTTGGGAAACTGGTTAAATCCTGAAGGATATATGTTTGGTTTCACCAATACCAATTCTGCCAGAATGATTAACCAGATGTTTTGTGAACTGGTAGGACCTGATTTTACGGCCGATTTTTGGAAACAGTTTAAAGACAATTATATAACTCGTCGTGATATAGAGTTTATTGCCGGTTTGGGAGCAAATACAATCCGCCTTCCGTTCCATTATAAGCTATTTACTGATGAAGATTATATGGGACTGACAGCGGAACAAGATGGATTTGCACGTGTTGACAGTGTTGTTAACTGGTGTAGAGATAATAAATTGTATTTGATCTTGGATATGCACGATGCTCCGGGCGGACAGACTGGCGACAATATTGACGATAGTTATGGTTATCCCTGGTTATTCGAAAGCGAACGTAGCCAGCAGTTATTCTGTGATATCTGGAGAAACATTGCTGAAAGGTATAAAAATGAACCTGTAATATTAGGTTATGAACTGATAAATGAGCCGATTGCTCCGTATTTCGATAACATGGAGGAGTTGAATGGTAAATTGGAAGCTTTGCATAAGCGTGCTGTCAAGGCAATACGTGAAGTCGATACCAACCATATCATATTATTGGGAGGTTCTCAATGGAATGGCAACTTTAAGCCGTTTAAGGATGCCAAATATGATGATAAACTGATGTATACCTGTCATCGTTATGGCGGAGCTCCTACGAAAGAAGCAATTCAGGAATTCATAGCTTTTCGTGATAGTGTAAATTTACCTATGTATATGGGAGAGATAGGACATAATACTTCAGAATGGCAGTCATCTTTTTGCAAAGTCATGGAAGAAAATAATATAGGATGGACATTCTGGCCTTATAAGAAAAAGGATGACTCGTGTATAATGGGAATCCAGATGCCTGATAACTGGAATCATATTGTTGCCTTTTCTGAATCTCCCAGAGGCAGCTATGCCGAAATTCGTAAGGCACGTCCTGATCAGCAGATGGTACGGAAAGCGATGAATGATTTCATTCAGAATTGTAAGAAAGAAAATTGCATACCTCAAAAGGAATATATTCACTCGTTAGGTTTTAGTTTTCAATAGTTGAAATAGTTCTTGAAATATCATAAAACATTTAATATCATGAAAAAACAAATATTGTTAGGTGCGTTGGCGTTTGTTCTGTTTGCCTCTGTTTCGGCGCAGTCTGTCGATACACCTGTTTATTTAGATGATACAAAGCCTGTTGAGTTACGTGTTGAAGATGCCTTGTCCAGAATGACACTGGAAGAGAAAATTGCTATGATTCATGCTCAGTCTAAGTTCTGTTCTCCCGGTGTTTCCCGCTTGGGTATTCCTGAGATCTGGTGTACTGACGGACCTCATGGTATTCGTCCGGAGGTTTTGTGGGACGAATGGGATCAGGCCGGATGGACAAACGATTCATGTGTTGCATTTCCGGCATTAACATGTCTGGCTGCGACCTGGAATCCTGACATGGCTTTGTTGTATGGCAAGAGTATCGGTGAAGAGGCTCGCTATCGAAATAAAACTATTTTATTAGGACCGGGCGTAAATATTTATCGTACACCCTTGAATGGACGTAACTTTGAATATATGGGAGAAGATCCTTATCTTAGCAGCAAGATGGTGGTTCCTTATGTACAAGGGGTTCAAAGTAATGGCGTTGCCGCCTGTGTAAAGCATTATGCTCTGAATAATCATGAAGTCAATCGCCATACAACCAATGTGATTGTCGATGACAGAGCTTTGTATGAGGTTTATCTGCCTGCCTTTAAAGCTGCGGTACAAGAAGGTCATGCATGGAGTATCATGGGAGCGTATAATCTTTATAAAGACCAGCATTGCTGCCATAATCAATATCTTCTGAATGATATATTGAAAGGTGAATGGGGATTTGACGGAGTTGTTGTCAGCGACTGGGGTGGTACTCACGATACTGACGAGGCCATTACTAACGGTTTGGACTTAGAGTTCGGAAGTTGGACCAACGGACTGTCGAACGGAGCAAGTAATGCTTATGACAATTATTATCTGGCTAAAGCTTATCTGGATAAAATTAAATCGGGTAAATATACAACCAAAGAGCTGGACGAGAAAGTTCGTCGCATCCTTCGTCTTTCATTCCGTACGACAATGAACCGCAATCGTCCTTTCGGATCTATGGGAAGTCCTGAACATTTTGATGCGGCCCGTACCATTGCAGAAGAAGGTATCGTGTTGCTTCAGAATAAAGGAAATGTGCTTCCGATTGATTTGAATAAAGCTGCAAAAATTGCAGTAATTGGCGAGAATGCATTGAAGATGATGACCGTTGGCGGAGGTAGCTCTTCTTTGAAGGTAAAACATGAAATTTCACCGCTCGATGGCTTGAAAAAGAGAGTTGCCGGCAAGGCAGAAGTTCTTTTTGCAAGAGGATATGTCGGAGATGCCAGTGGCGAATACAACGGAGTTGTTACAGGACAGGATTTGTCAGATAACCGTTCGCCGGAAGAATTGATTGCTGAGGCTGTCAGCCTGGCAAAAGAATGCGATTATGTAATCTTCTTTGGTGGTTTAAATAAAAGTGCAGGACAGGATTGTGAAGATGCAGACCGTGCACAGCTGGGATTGCCCTACGGACAAGATCAGCTGATAGAAGCTTTGTCAAAAGTGAACAAAAACTTGATTGTCGTAAACATATCGGGTAATGCCGTTGCTATGCCTTGGGTGAAATCTGTGCCGTCTATTGTTCAGGCATGGTTTTTAGGCAGTGAAGCCGGAAGCGCCATAGCATCTGTCCTTTTGGGAGATGTCAATCCTTCAGGTAAACTTCCTTTTACCTTCCCTGTTTGTCTGGAAGATGTTGGAGCTCATAAATTGGGTGAATATCCTGGTGTAAAGAGAGAGAACGAGAATATCTGGGATACGAAATACAATGAAGGTATTTTTGTGGGTTACCGTTGGCTCGATAAGGAAAATATTAAGCCTTTGTTTGCCTTTGGACATGGATTAAGTTATACTCAGTTTGAATACGGCAAGGTTACGCTGGATTCTAAAGAAATGACTCAGAATGGAAAAATTGTGCTGACAGTCCCTGTTACCAATGTAGGCAAGAGAGAAGGAGCAGAAATCGTTCAGCTTTATATTTGTGATAAAAAGAGCTCACTTTCTCGTCCGGAAAAAGAATTAAAAGGTTTCTGTAAAGTCAAACTGGCTGCTGGAGAAACTAAAACAGTTTCTTTTACAATAGACAAATTGTCTTTGAGCTTTTTTGATGACAAGCAGCATAAATGGATTGCAGAACCTGGAAAATTTGAGGCTGTTATAGCTGCTTCTGCGGAAGATATAAAGTCGAAAACCGTATTTGAATTGAAATAAGTTTTTAGTTAATCTTTGCAGATAAATATGTTCTTCCCTCTTTCGGCTTTGTGATGCGAAGCTGAAAGGGGGAAGTTTCTCATTGTCAGGAGTATTTTCATGCGTCCGCACAGATGCCAGATTGCCAGTATGCCGAACAGGATACCTGCCTGATAATGCAGTATTCCTAAATGAGTGCCGGCATTTTCCCGATGCAATATCAGGATGAGGCCTGTCGCACTTGTCAGTAAATAAACGGCCGACAGACAAACCGTAACCTTGCTGCGTTGCCTGAATCTTTCGGGCAAGCTTTTATACCATCCCCGGTGAGCCCTTATGTGTCCAGTGGACAGGATGAGAAACAATACTCCCCATACGATATGTGTAACTCTCCAGATTTTTACATTTGACTGTACGATACCATGACCTGCCGCATGGATAATCAGACCGGTAATAAGAGTGAGCAGACATATAGCTGCCAGAACGAGGTCGATGTAGAATGTTCTTTGTTTCTTCATGATTATTATTTGTTAGGGTTAGCCGGTACAGTTCGGGGTATGTCCGGCATACATACTTCGTGTTGTTCCGGATGCAAAGTTAGCCCGATGAAGAAACGGAGGCAATGGATAAGATAGGGGAGTACTTGGACTATTTATGGTTTTTGCGGAAGTCTGTTGGAGATATTCCTGCTGTTTTCGAAAAGAGCCGGGTAAAGTAAGCGTAATCTTCAAATCCGAGTTCCTGAGCTATTTCCTTTACGCTTTTACTGGTATATATCAGGCTCCGTTTGGCTCTTGTCACAATTTCATATTGTATGTTCTGGCTGACACTGAACCCCGTCGTCCCTTTAACCGCTTCGTTGAGATACATGAGCGAGATATTCATCATGCGTGCATAGTAACTGGGACTGTGGCTGTGCTCTACATGCTGTTTGAGCAGGTTTCTGAAGGTGATGGTATGCTCCACATAACGTTGGGGCAGGCTATGAGCCGTTTGCTTGGAGGTGATAGCTTCTCCGATGATGTCGATGATGGCAAGCGACAGGTGCAGTGCCAGTGTCTGTGGATGTTTGCTGGTCTGTGCCAGTTTGCCGGCCAGGATGGTAAACAGCGATGTCAGTTCAGTCTGCTGTTCCGGTGACAGTTCTACCGTCTGTGTGCCAAGTGTATATTGTTCGAAGGATCTTTTGGAATTTTCTTCAATGAATGCGCTGTCAATCATCAGTATATACGCATTCAGTCCGGTAGCCTGTACAAAGCTGTGTACCTGTCCGGGTAATACCAGAGCGGCACAATGCGCCGTCAGCCTGTAGCTGTTGAAGTCTATATGGATGTCACATTCACCCGATTCGACGAAGCCGAACATATAGTAGTCATCCTGATGCGCATAGTCGACAGGGGTATGTTGTATGCCGTCTGCTGAAAATACACGAAGGTGTATGCCGGTATCGGAGATATCGGAAGCTCTGTGTTTGGGCAGTTTTTTCATCGGAATATATAAAAAAGAAAAACCACCGATAATTTAGTTATCGATGGTTTCCTTTTGGTGATCCGCCTGGGGCTCGAACCCAGGACCCCAACATTAAAAGTGTTGTGCTCTACCTGCTGAGCTAGCGAATCAAACCTGTGTTGCATTCATTTTCTGATTGCGAGTGCAAAGGTAGGTGTTTTGAGTGAAACTGCCAAATGTTTTGGCAAGTTTTTTCAAATAAATTTTCCTTTGCGTTTTTATCTTGCTGATTTATAGCGTATTTTGCTTTCGAAAAAATAAGCCTTTGCAAACCGGTTTTCCTGAAATCTTGTAGATTCCCGTTCCTGCCGGAGCTCTTACATTCGGACAGCCTGATTTTTTACATGCCGGCAGCCGCTTTTTATCTCCTTATTTATTCTTGAGTGCCGGTCTGCCGTTCCATTCTGGCCGGCCGGATCTTTACGAATGACTTGCCTGAGCCTTTTTTTCCTCTTCTACCGCTTTCCGGTAACAACATCTGCACAGAGGCTCGTATTCTTCCTTTTCTCCCAGCAACACCCGTTTGTCGTTGGCTACGGTACGGTGTGATACGTAGGCCAGATCTCCGCATTTCACGCAGATGGCATGTACCTTGGTCACCTCGTCGGCGATGGCACACAGGGCAGGCATCGGACCGAAAGGTACACCTTTAAAGTCCATGTCCAGTCCGGCAATGATTACTCTCACCCCTCTGTCGGCAAGTTCGTTGCATACGTTCACCAGTCCGTCGTCGAAGAATTGCGCTTCGTCTATGCCCACTACATCAATTTCCGAGCTGAACAGCAGGATGCTTGCCGACGAGTCTACCGGAGTAGAAGGAATCGAATTGTTGTCGTGCGAAACCACTTCCGCTTCCGAGTAGCGCGTATCGATGGCCGGCTTGAATATTTCTACCCGCTGGCGGGCAAAGGTAGCACGCTTCAGGCGGCGGATCAGTTCTTCTGTCTTGCCCGAAAACATCGAACCGCAGACAACTTCTATTCTTCCTCTGCGGCACGTTTCATGTGTATGATCTTCTGAAAAAACAACCATTGGTTCAAAAATTTGGTGCAAAAATACAATTTGTGTCGTTAATTTGCCTTATCTTCTATCTGAAATTTCATTTTTCGGCTATTTTATACACAACAACTGTTAAATATTGAATGAAATTAACTAGTGAGATTAAAAACTTTCTATCTTTGCTATATTAACAGTTGAAATATTGTATGGGAAGATTATATGTTGTTCCTACTCCTGTGGGTAATTTGGAAGATATGACCTTTCGTGCCATCCGTATCTTGAAGGAAGCCGACCTGATTCTGGCGGAAGATACACGCACGTCGGGCATTTTGCTGAAACATTTCGAAATCAAGAATGCGATGCAGTCTTATCATAAGTTCAATGAGCATAAGACGGTAGAGGGGATTATCAACCGGTTGAAGGCAGGCGAAACCATTGCACTGGTTTCCGATGCGGGAACTCCGGGCATATCCGATCCCGGCTTCCTGGTGGTACGCGAATGTGTGAAAAACGATATCGAGGTACAGTGCCTTCCGGGAGCTACGGCTTTCGTTCCGGCTCTGGTGGCTTCAGGCCTGCCCGACGAACGTTTCTGCTTCGAAGGCTTCCTGCCTCAGAAGAAAGGACGCATGACCCGTCTGAACGGTCTGGTAGAAGAAACGCGCACGATGATTTTCTACGAGTCACCCTATCGGCTGGTGAAAACGCTTACCCAGTTTGCCGAGATATTCGGTCCCGAACGTCAGGTTTCTGTCTGCCGTGAGATATCCAAGATACACGAGGAAAGCGTGCGGGGAACCTTGCAGGAAGTCATTGCACACTTCACGGCTACCGAGCCGAGAGGAGAAATTGTCATTATACTGGCAGGAAAAGAAGATTGAAGTTATAAATTCTAAACAGATAAAAAACTATGAAGAAAGTTGTTTTATTTTCATTATGTGCTGCGGCCGTGCTTGCTTCTTGTAATAATGCAGGCCAGAATAAAGATGCGTTGAAACTTCAGAACGACTCGCTGATGATCGAATTGTCTAACCGCGATGCCGAACTGGATGAAATAATGGGAGCATTCAATGAAATTCAGGAAGGCTTCCGCGAAATCAATGAAGCTGAAAACCGTGTGGATCTTACCGGCGATGCTATCGAAAACAAATCGAGCGCCGACAAGATCAAGGAAGATATCCGCTTTATCAGCGAAAAACTGAAATCAAACCGTGAACAGATTGCCAAACTGGAAGAACAGCTTAAGAACAGCAACTACCAGTCGGCACAGCTTAAAAAGGCTATCAAGAACCTGACTGCCCAGCTGGAAGAAAAACAACGCCAGATTGAAACCCTTCAGGCTGAACTGGCTTCGAAGAATATCCGTATCGCCGAACTCGATGAGGCTGTTTCCGATCTGAACAAGAACGTCGATCAGCTGACTGCCGAAAACGAGGCTAAGACAAAGACCGTTGCTGCTCAGGATAAGGCTCTCAATACTGCATGGTATGTATTCGGTACGAAGTCGGAACTGAAAGACCAGAAGATTCTGAACCGTGGTGATGTGCTGAAAGACAATGAGTTCAATAAAGACTACTTTACAGAAATCGATATCCGTAAGGATAAAGAAATCAAGTTGTACTCTAAGCGTGCTACACTGCTGACTACTCATCCTGCCGGTTCGTACGAACTTGCTAAGGACGACAAGGGACAGCTTACTTTGAAGATTACTAACCCTAACCAGTTCTGGAGCGTATCACGCTATCTGGTTATTCAGGTTCGATAATTATAAATAACTGAATTTTAATTAAATCTGTTATTCATTCTCCGGCATAGAGAATGAATAACAGATTTTTTTGTTTATCTTGCATCGGTCAACCAATCAGAAAGGAGAAACTTATGAAAATATTCCGATATCTTATCGTTGCTGTACTGTTCCTGCTGGTGGCAGGTACATCGGGTGCACAGACCCGTGAGGAAAAGAAAGAGGCCCTCAAGACTTATGTCGGCGAACAGGTCAACGGCCGCACATTCAAGCTGGAGGCAAGCATGGCATATCCCATGAGCGGCAGAAGCATTCCGCTGACTACCCCTTACGGATTGCAGATGAAGAAAGACTCTGTCGATGTCTATCTGCCTTACTACGGCAGGGCCTATCAGATACCCTATGGAGGAGGAGAGGGGTTGCGCTTCAAGGCTCCCGTAGAAAACTACTCCAGCAAGCTCAAGAAAGACCGCTACCGGATAACGTTCGAGGCTACGACCAGCGAAGACAACTTCAGGTTCTCGGTCGACTTGTACGACGACGGTTCGGCAAACATTCATGTCACCATGCGCAACAGGCAGCCCATTCATTATTCCGGACAGCTCGATGCAACCGGGTTGCAATAAAAGATGCCTATCTTTGCGTCAACGGAACAGCAGAAAACAATAAAAACATCATGGAAACAAATGAAATTTATGCCGTCAGACTCGAAAAGAAAGGAGTAAAACCTACAGCCGTACGCATCCTTGTGCTGAAAGCCATGCTCGAATCCCCGTGTGCCCTGTCACTCATCGAGCTTGAAACACTGCTGGGCACTGTCGACCGCTCCACCATCTTCCGTACGCTGAATCATTTCCTGGCGCACCACGTGGTACACGACATCGAAGACGGCAGCGGCTCACTGAAGTACGAGGTCTGTCCCGACGAAGACACTTGTACCGTCGACGACATGCACACGCATTTCTACTGCGAAGTCTGTCACCGTACCTTCTGCTTTCCGTCCATCCACATTCCCGTTGTCGACCTGCCCGAAGGCTTCCGTCTGCACAGCATCAACTACATGGTAAAGGGCGTGTGCCGCGAGTGTGCCGCCCGCATGAAATGACTGTGTAGTCCTCTCCCGGAAAATACTTCACCGACATGTGCGGCTGGATGCTGTAATACGGACGGTGGTTGCGCGGCAGATAGCCCACGCCGTGTACTCCCACCTGCACCGACAGCCGCGGAGATACCCGTATATGATGGTCGTATCAGGCTCTGTTCTTGAGTGTTGATACGACCATTCATTTTCTCTATCAGTATGTCCGGATTTTCAAAGCTTGAAAATCCGTTCCATCAGCTTCCATTTCTCCTGAGAAGACTGTCCCGGCAGCACCTTCTGGTACTTGGACATATGCTCCTCCCATTCCGCCTGACGAGGCAGTGTAGCAAGTCGGGCATAGTCACGTTCCATATCAAACTCGTCCGTCGTATCCATAATCATAAACAGGTGGTTGCCGTAAATATAAATCTGCATATCCACGATACCCACTTCACGGATGCCCGCTTTCACTTCCTCCCATACGTGCGCATGCTCTGCCACGTAAGCCTCTATCAACTCCTTGTCGTCGTAGAGATCCAACGTCTGACAATATCTTTTCATTTATACCGTTCTGTTTTGTTTTTTATCAGTCCCTGCGGAAAATATCACGCGTATATACCTTCTCCTTCACATCGTCCAGACACGCATCATAGCGGTTGGCGATGATAGCCTGCGCCTGCGCCTTGAAATCCTCCAGTCTGTTCACCACCTTCGATCCGAAGAACGTACTGCCATCCTCCAGCGTCGGTTCGTAGATGATAATCGTAGCTCCCTTCGCCTTGATGCGCTTCATCACACCCTGAATGGAACTCTGGCGGAAGTTGTCGCTGTTCGATTTCATCGTGAGGCGGTACACCCCGATGACACATTCCTTTTCCTCCGCCGGATTATAGCTGCCCCGGTTGTAGTAATCATAATATCCCGCCTTGTGCAGCACCCTGTCGGCAATGAAATCCTTGCGCGTGCGGTTGCTCTCCACAATCGCCTGAATCAGATTCTCCGGCACATCCTGATAGTTCGCCAGCAGCTGCTTCGTATCCTTAGGCAGACAGTAGCCCCCGTAGCCGAACGACGGATTGTTATAATGCGAGCCGATGCGCGGATCCAGACAGATACCCTGGATGATAGCCTGCGTATCCAGTCCCTTCACCTCCGCATACGTATCCAGCTCGTTGAAGTACGACACACGCAGCGCCAGATACGTATTGGCAAACAGCTTCACCGCTTCCGCCTCCTTCATACCCATGAACAGCGTGTCCACGTCCGGCTTGATAGCCCCTTCCTGAAGCAATGCTGCAAACTCGTGCGCCTTCTCCTCCAGCTGCTCACCTGCGATTTCCTTGATAGCCCTGTTCTCCTCATCCAGTCCCGCTATCAGCTTCGGGAATCCCACGATGATACGGCTCGGATAAAGATTGTCGTACAGCGCCTTGCTCTCACGCAGAAACTCCGGCGAGAACAGCAGGTTGAACTTCTTTCCCGCCAGGGCAGGAGAGGTACGGAACTTCTCCGCATACTTCACATACAGACTCCGGCAGTAACCCACAGGGATGGTACTCTTTATCACCATCACCGCATCCGGATTCACCTCCAGCACCAGGTCGATCACCTCCTCCACGTGCGACGTATCGAAATAATTCTTCACCGGATCGTAGTTCGTAGGAGCCGCAATCACCACAAAGTCCGCCTCCCGGTAAGCCGAAGCCCCGTCGAGCGTAGCCGTCAGGTTCAGTTCCTTTTCCGCCAGATACTTCTCGATATACTCATCCTGAATCGGGCTGATACGGTTGTTGATCTTCTCCACCTTTTCAGGAATCACGTCCACAGCCACCACCCGGTGATGCTGCGCCAGCAACGTAGCGATAGACAGACCTACATAGCCCGTACCCGCTACAGCGATTGTATAGTTTTTCATCATGGAAATGCTCTTTTGTTACAAAGCTAATATAAAATATCAGACAAGTCAAATGAAATTCTACTTTATAGTTGCGACATCAGCGCATCGAAATCTCTGCAACCGATAAAATAAGTTCTGTGTTCCCGAATCTGTGTATCCAGTTGCTTTTTTAATGCCGAAGTACAAACCTTTTCCCGGCTTGATGTCGTGAATGCCAGCATATTCAGTTGCTGTGTTAGTACATTTAGAGGATTACTTGCCACATTTACATCCGTTACCAGAATAAAAGCAATCTGAATTTGCCCTGTGTTCAGGTTACAGGTTGTAATATCTTCACATAACTTTATACTCTCCAGCAGTTTGCGTTGCAAGTCATATTTTCCTGCCTGTCTGGTTATCCTTTTTTCAAGTACTTGTTTTTCCTTTTCGGAAGCCAATGGTTTTTGAGCAATTGGCTGATGTGACAAAAACTCTTTCCACCCTTTCAGTTCAACAAAGCACAATACCTTTTCCGTATACGAAAGAGCATCAGACGAAGGAGAAGAAGCACATCCCTGCGCACTGTGCCATTGTGTTTCCACTTCATCCAGATTGATAACAGGCGTTTGTTGTAAAGAGAGGCAAGAAGGTGTGTGCTGGCAAGGAACATGCAACTGACATAGACTGCATGGTGTGACACCTGTTTTTGTCATTACCTGCTTGTAAATATGTTCAGGAGTCATATTCATTGCAGTTACAAGCCAAGGTTTACAATTTCATTCATAGGCTGTGCCAGTTTCATGAAAATCCGGTTCAAATCGTCCGTAACATCTTCCAGCACACACAGTTCGTCTTCTGTTTCCTCTGCCAGATAATAATTTACAAAGTCATTCATCGACAATTTATCAGCGAAATATCTCACGGCCTGTATGAAATAAGGACTGTGTGAACTTATTAAGATAGGGATTCCCGCTTTGGCAAGTTCTACCAGCACAGACGCGAATTTGATCTGCCATTCCGGATGCAGATGATTTTCCGGTTCATCCCATATCAGAATTTTACTTTCATCCAGCGCTTGCGTTTCCAGTAACATCTGCAAGACACCGAAAGCCTTTATTCCGGAAGCAACATTAACCGGTGCATAATTCTGTTCTCCCTTTTTCCAGTACATGTTTCGTTTTGCATTGTCAAAATAGAAATGTCCGCCAGTGATGTTATCAGTAAGTGTCTGTGCCTTTTGTATAAAAGGAGAGTAGACGTTATCAGGCAGCGAGAAACGGAAAGCATCCAGTTTCTGTGCCATATCCTTTATGTGATAATTTATCAGCGGGCGTAATACATCCTTTCCGGCAATATTGAAATAATGTCCTCCCGGCATTTGTGCATTTGCCAGGATATCTATCAGATGAATATACAGTGGCGATTCTACCAGCGTAGCGTCTTTGACAAAAGTTTCCGTTTTACATTTAAACTCCGTTACCTTATTCTCTTTTATCTGTATGGTTATATCTTTCCCCTGTTCTTCAGAAAAACAAATTTCAGACATTTCAGTATTGTATGTACAGATAGAATTAAGAAATTCGGCTCCTATGATACTTTGGAAAGCCCGTTCCAGCATTTTTTCGGAGTTACTGCTTTCGGTAGCCAATTGTACCAGTTGGTCTATGCTTCTTGTAATTTTAGCCCTTTGCTGCGGTACAATGTTTATTTTTTCCAGTTTATCTTTCAGCTGACTGACCCATCGTTTGTCATTCGCAAAAGATTCCACCTCTTTCAGGAAAGCGGCAGCAGTAGACGGCAGAATCACCCCTTTGATTTTTTCTCCCGACTCTGTCTCGGTATGCTTTACATACATATAAAGTGCTGCGCAGTTCAATCTCATGATTCTGTCCTGCGATTGTGAGTTCAGTCTGTCAGCATTACTGAGTGACTTAATGACTGAAAACAATAGCTTTCCTACTGTGCTCTTTCCCGAATCATTGTTTCCGGCAATGACAGTCAAACCATTTAGAATAATGTCAGCTTTCTTTATTTTGTTGATATGGGTAATATTCAGTCGCATCTGCTTTCTTTAATGTAAAAATGAAATAACTTTTGCACTTGTTTACAGCTTGTTTATTTCCTCCTCTGCCAGTCCCGTAGCTGCTGCAATCTGTTCGTTGCTCATGCCCAGCGACTTCAGGTTACGTGCGATAGCGGTTTGTGTTTCTGCACGACCTTCTGCACGACCTTCTGCACGACCTTCCGCACGACCTTCCGCACGTTCCGTTTCTATATTGTCCCGTAAAATCACGATATTATCCAAGTGTTTGTAATACGCGTTCAGCTCCTCCCGGCTCATGCGATCCAGCTTCAGCCGTTCCTTCACCGCATTCAGTCCCGGCGCCGTAGCATTCTCCGGCACATTTCCCGTATTCAGGTAATAAATCCATTCTTCCAGCGGCGTCTTTGCCACCCGGTTAAAATCATTTACTTTCAGTATATAATATTCCGGATAAAGCTGGCTCACTTTGTCCACTTTGAATGTCTGTTTCTGAAACGGACTCAGTTCCAGCACATCCCCTTCATGAATTCCCACGAACTCCGTCTTTCCGTGATATACAAAATCCTTGCCGTGTCCCAGAGAGAAATACACGATGTTGATGCTGTACACCTTACGTACCTTGTCGTATCCCTGTCCGCGGTTGATGTACTCTGTTACCAGCTTCGAAGCGCCAAACAGCATCCGCTGGAAATACGCATACTCATTATTGTTCTGAATCTCGATGAGCACCAGTTCTCCCTTCGAGTTTTCCGCCAGCATATCCACACGGTTATACTTGTCGAATTCATCCTCCTGGTTGCTTTCACTCTCCAGCAGCTTCTGGATGGTCACCTTTTCCTCCAGCAGTGTGGTAAGCAGTCCCTCCAGCACCGCATAATTAGCTTTGTTGCGCAACAGGCGCTTCATAGCCCAGTCAAAACGAATATAGCTTTCCATACTGAGTGCATTTAGTAGTTGATACTTACAAAGTAAACAAATAAACCTTAAAGTGCCAAGCCAATACAAAAAAATCGCCACGATACCCTCTGTCTGGAGTACCCTTACTTACCAGTTGTATCGGCAGACAATATAAAAAAACGGGCAGGCCGTAAAGCCCACCCGTTTCATTAGAAAAACTTATGTATCAGAAATTTCCTTTATTGGCATTATCCCACCAGAGGTGTGTACCACCCTTATCGCCCGAAATACCGTTTTTGCTTGAATTTTCCTTATTCAACAGTTCCCGACCCATGGCGACACCCTGTGCATTTGTATCATATGCGTTGCTGCTGTAGATAACTCGGCGTACACCTTCTTCCTTGTTTACTCCACCGTTACTTTCGTCTACGTAAGCAGGGAATAAGTGCGGATAACCGGTACGTCTTTGTTCAGCCCATGCTTCGATAGAAAGCGGGAACAGAGCGAAATACTTTTGTGTAATGATACGTTCCAGTTTTTCCTCGTTGCTGGCTCCTTCGTCCCATTTTACACAAAGTTTGTTTACAGCCGGTGTGTTCAGTTTCGGATCTACCGGATCTTCAAAATCAACCTGAGTTGTCGTACCGTTGATGTATTCATCCACAGCTCCTGCAGCATAAGCATCTACGCCGGCATATTTTCCGCGATAGCTCAGCTCGTTTGTCATAGATACGCGGATACCGTCTTCATACAGACTCTGTACGCTTGCAGAACCGATGTCCCAGCGCAATTTAGCTTCAGCCAGCAAGAAATAAGATTCAGCAGCCTTGAAGATAGGCAGTGGCATAGAGTATACTCCGATTGTATTTTGCGGGTCGATCCACTGAGAGAAGTTAGCCCAGTTGTTCGGTTTTCCCGGCAGACCACTGGCAAATCGGATACCCAGATACTGTGTATTGGCCGGTACTACCACCTTACCTTCCAGGTTGGTAACATCCTTGATATTCTTTGTCATGTACAACGGCTGGCGCGGGTCTTTCATACCTGTCATCAGCGTAACCAGATTCGCGTTGAATCCGCAGTCACCCCAGTTGAACATCAGCCACATTTCGTTTTCCAGACTCTTGTCGATGACAATATCCGTATTTACGGTTGCCAGCGTATTGGCAGCCGCTTCTGTAGCCACCTGTTTCAGGTCTATGCCGGCTTCCTTCATTTCAGCCTCACGTTTAGACAGACGGAGCGCCATGCGCAATCTCAACGTATTGGCCACCTTTACCCACAGTTCAGTATCAGCATTACACCAGCAGTCGAAAGTAGCGAGAGTAACCTTTTCGCCTTCACTCATTCCTTTGATATCGGTGATAGCCTTCTCCAGATCCTTCAGCATAGCTACGAACAGCTGTTGCTGGCTGTCGAATGGATAGTACGATTCATATTCTCCCGACAAGATCGAGCTGTAAGCCAGCGGACCGTAAGCATCGGTAGTCATGAGTGTACCATATGCCTGTACGACTCTCATTACGCCGGAAAGTCCCAGTGTACCCTTTTGGTCACAATCGGCGATGATCCGTCGTGTATTGTTGAATATATGCAGGTAATAGTTTTCGTACATACCTCCACTGTGTCCGCGGTTTTCCCCCATATCTCCATTGGTAAAGTTACCGTTCGGAGTCATGAAATAACCGCTGTACAAGTCGATTGTCAGGTTTGTCCAGAACTGGAACATGTTCTGCTGAGGCGGATAGCAATATTGCATCGGTTCGGTACACTGTGCAGAGAATGGCAGATCATTCGGGTCTACCTGCACACTGTTTGTGTTCAGATCTTCAAAACTGTCGGTACAAGAAGTCATCAAGTTGCTTCCTAACCACGGGAGAGCCAGCAGAATGGCATATTGATAAAATTTATTTCGTTTCATAATCAGGCTTTTTTAGAAGTTAAGTTTCAGATTCAGACCAAAGCTGCGAGAAGTAGGCAGTGCGAACATGTCTACACCCTGCACACCATTTCCAGTACCTGCAGATACATCCGGATCCATCGGAGCATCTTTGTAGAAGAAGAACAGGTTACGTCCGATGATAGCAGCTGTCAGGTTCTTTCCTACGCCGAACAGGTTACGGAACGTATATCCCAGGCTCAATTCACGCAGACGTACGTTTGTAGCATCGTAAACATAGAATTCATTGGCATACGGACTGTTGAAGTTACTAGCTCCCGTTGTAGTATACCATGCTTTCGGATCAAATTCCACGCCGTCTACCACTACCTTACCTGCGTTACGTGCATCTCCGGTACGTTTTGAAACGCCCCAGCCATCCAGTGTTGCTTCTGTCATTGACAACACTTTGCCTCCGAACTTACCGTCAATCAGGAACGATAGAGTAAAGTCCTTATAATGGAATGTATTCGACCATCCGGCGTTGAACTTCGCATTCATGTTGCCGGCATAAATCATATCCTCGGTTGTGTCACCGCTTACTATCGGGTTACCGGTAGTTTCATCCTTCATCGGTCTGCCGTTTTCGTCGCGCATGATATGGCGTACATACAAGTCACCGTACGATCCGTCCTTCTTCAGGATAATCTTGGCACCGCCGAAGTCTGTCAGTGTCAGTCCGTTTGGCAGGTCATCTACAAGTTCTACGATTTTGTTGTCGTTGTACGACAGGTTCAGGTCTGTACTCCAGCTGAAATCATCATTAAACTGCTGATACCATCCTGCGCTGAATTCGAATCCCTGGTTCTGTACGTTACCGGCGTTTACATAACGGTTGCGCAATCCCGATTCATACGGAGCAGCTACAGAGAAGAACTGATTCTTGGTATTTGTCTTATAGTATGTCAGTCCCATAGTCAGTCGGTTCTGGAAGAATGTACCGTCGAATCCCACTTCGATAGAATGAGTCTTTTCCGGCTTCAATGTACGGAACGGAGCATTTTCCGGTGGAGTGATAGCACCCTGCGATTGCAGTGAGTACAGCAGGTTACTCATAAATACCGGCACGTCATTACCTACGATAGAGTAGCTGGCACGTACCTTGAGCAAATTCACGTTCTTGCCCATATCAACAAATCTGTCAAGCAGGAAGCTACCTCCGATAGACGGATAGAAGAACGAGCAGCTTTCCGTGTAAGCCAGTGCAGACGACCAGTCGTTACGTACAGATACGTCGACGAACAAACCATCCTTGTAGCCGAACTGAGCTGTAGCGAATACAGCGTTCAGACGTTTTTCTGTATTCCAGTTATCATTCTTGCCTACAACAGACATGTTTCCGTAGTAGTTGTTCGGAGTGAAGATGTTCGGGTAATATATGTTACCGTTTCCGGGTGAAGTAAACTGAGTACCTTCAGCCCATAAGTCAACATGTGCAGTCTTGCTCTTAGTGAAGCTTGAACCGGCAGTTGCCGAAACAAGGAAATCATTGAATGTATGGCTGTAGCTCAGCAAGACGTCACCATACAGCTGATCGCTGAAGTAACGGTTATCCTTCATACGTCCCATCGGGTATAAGTTGGCGATACTTGAAGCATACAGATTATGCTGCCAGCGTTCTTCACCTCTTTCGTAACGCATACGTCCCTGGATATTCAAGTCTTGGGTAATATCCCACTTGATGCTTCCTCCAAATTCATAACGGTGACGGTCGGTGATCGGAGTCTGTCGGTTCAGTGTCCAGTAAGGGTTACTGTACTGCTGCAGTCCGGTGTTTGTCCAGTTCTGGATATTACATCCTCTCGATTCATCATACACCTCGAAGTTGTTTTTATAGTAGTTCCAGTCTTCACCTCTCGGGAACAGGTATACACCAGTCAGCGGGTTGAACAGGAATCCGGCAGCAGCCTGATTCTTCACATACTGGTTGGTATACTTGGCGCTGAAATCAATGTGAATATTCTTCAGGACATTAAATCCCACTTTCGAATTCAGGTTATGGCTGCGGTAGGTATTGCTTGGAGTCATACCTTCCGAGTACACGTTACCATAAGAGAAGTACGCCTGGATATTTTCATTACCACCGGCCAGCGAGATAGAGTTGTTTGTTGTAAATCCGGTACGATAGAATTCTTTCGCATAGTTAGGTGCTTCCGAAGCCAGTTTTTCGCCCCAGCTGTATGTACCGTTGTCGCTGACTCCATATGTATTCTGGAATTCCGGAAGAACCATTGGAGTTTCCATAGTGGTATTGCTGGACACGTTGATTGAAACTTTGCCCGACTGAGCCGACTTGGTTGTGATCATGATAGCACCATTGGCAGCCACGGCACCATACAATGCGGCAGCCGATGCACCTTTCAGCAATGTGATAGAAGCGATATCATCCGGGTTGATAGTCGACATCACGTCGCCACCGTCACGTTCGCCACCATAGTTGCTGCTTACCTGAGCACCCGAAACACTGTTCATTACCGGCACACCGTCCACTACGATCAGCGGCTGGTTGCTACCACTGATAGACTTGTTGCCGCGGAACAGGATTTTAGAAGAACCTCCGGCTCCGGTAGAGTTTGGTGTAATCATCAGACCGGCACTTTTACCCTGCAGTGAGTTGATCATGTTCACACTCTTGATGTCGTTCACATCACTACCTCCCACAGTCTGTGCAGAATACGTCAACGTTTCCGACTGGCGCTGGATACCCATAGCCGTTACCACGACTTCACCCAGGCTTTCGGTATCCGAAACCATAGAAACATCGATAACCTTTCTTCCCTTCACTGCTTCTTCCACCGTTTGCATGCTGATATACGAAAATACCAGCACATCGTCCGGTCCCACAGTAATAGAATAATGACCGTTCAGGTCGGTTACAGTACCATTGGTAGTTCCCTTTACCAATACGTTTACTCCGATTAGAGGATCGCTCATTTCTTTACTGGTAACACTTCCGCTTACAGTAATTGTCTGAGCATAAATCCCAGTCAGAAACATTCCTATCAGGAACATTGTGACTACTAGAAATGATCGTTTTTGCATAGTTAAACTATTAAGGTTAATACTCTATTTTCGATTTTAAGGTTAAAATATATTGTATATATTCTCGTTATCAATTAGTGTATTTCCTTGTAGTCAGTCAACTGTCCTGTTTGTGTTTGTATTTTGATATAGTTTATATTATTTGTATAGTTCTTGTATTTTTATGTATCATCTAAATTATATAATTAATTTTAAATAGAGAGTTTTTTAGGAACAAAATCTCATTCTCTATAACATTTTTTATACAAAGCTCACTGTAGAAACAAAAAAAATCGCCACGATACCCTCCGTATAGAGTACCGTGGCGATTCCCGTTTACTTCCCCGCAGCAAAATCCTTGATGCGCTGCTCCTCACTCAGTACTACGCTACTACCGATAGATTCTGTTCTGCCGATCATCAGTAATATGCAAGTTGATATATTCGTCGACAATCAACCATTAGACTTACAATGTTTTTGCGAAGTCCTTCAAATTAATTATGGCAACTGATGGGAAAGATATATTTTTAAGTTCATTGAAATGGTGATCCTCCGTCACGATATATTCCGCATTGGCTGTTATGGCACAGTCTACGAACTTATTGTCATCCTGGTCTGCTGTAATTAGATGAAAACGGTAGTGAGGAGTTAATTTCTTTACATTTTCACGAGTAAGAATCGTGTAGATAATCGTTTCGGCTACATACTTATTAATGTTGCGAGTCATGACTTCCAGATACTCTTCTACGATTTCATTGCTTATACATAACGTATAGTCTCCATTCAAGAATGATTGCCACACTTTATGGCAGTCATTCTTCGCTGAAATTGCAATAATCAGTGAGTTTGTATCCAATACAATGTTTCTCATATTCATTTATAGGGAGTACGTTCATGTAGTTGGTAGAATTTATCGACTTTTTCCTCATTTAATTCTCCATTCTCCCACAAACGGTCAATTTCTTTTTGCGCTTGCTTGGCGAAATAGTCAGAAATAGCCTTTTTAAGTTCTGCTAATGCTTCAGGACTATCCACAAACGACATCATTTCAAGCACTTGCAATTGAGCCAGATTAAAAACTGTAGTATTCATATATTTGGATTTGGTTCTAATACAAAAGAACAAATTTTTTTCTTTATTTCCTAATGAATAAGATAAAAGGATTAAAAAAACAATGGAGAATCAAAATCTTTCAGTAGCAGGAATCGTGGCGATTCCCGTTTACTTCCCCGCAGCAAAATCCTTGATGCGCTGCTCCTCACTCAGGCGGCACACCAGCAGACGTCCGTCTTTCTCCGCTACGATGTAGCCCTCCAGACCCTCCAGCACCACCTGTCTGTGCTCCGCCGCATGCACCACACAGTTCCGGCAGTTGTACATATCCACCCGGCCGCCCACCTTGGCATTGCCCGCTTCATCCTGCGGCAGCAAGGTGCGCAGCGAACCCCAGCTACCCAGGTCACTCCATCCGAACTCCGCCGGCAGCACAAAGATATCCTCCGCCTTCTCCATCACCGCATAGTCGATGGAAATCTTCTCGCAAGTAGGGAAGAGCCGCTTCAGCTCCTCCGCCTCTTTGTCCGTAAACAAGGCAGGCTCCAGCTCGTCCATCACTCCCGCAATCTGCGGCGCATACCTGCGTATGGCATTCGTAATCGTGTCCGCGTTCCACACAAAAATCCCCGCGTTCCAGAAATAATTCCCCGCAGCCAGATACCCCTTTGCCGTTTCCACGTCCGGTTTCTCCTTAAACGCTTCCACCTTGCAGATACCCTTTGCGTCCGCTTCCCCCTGAGCAGCTATGTACCCGTAGCCCGTTTCCGGTCGGGTAGGCTTCATCCCCAAGGTCACGATAGCCTGCGAGTCCGCTGTTTTCTCCAGCGCCACGGCAATGCAGCGCGCAAACTCCGCCGTATCGATTACCAGCGCATCCGAAGGCGTCACCACGATGTTCGCCTGCGGAAACTCCTTTCGGATCTTCCAGCATGCATACGCGATACACGGCGCCGTATTCCTCGCCTCCGGTTCCGCCAGAATATGCTGAGCCGGAATCTGCGGAAGCTGTTCCTTTACTATGTCGACATACCTTTCCGATGTCACCACCCAGAAATTCTCTTTCGGGCAGATATCCTTGAAACGCTCCACCGTGAGCTGAATCAACGATTTTCCTACCCCCATTACGTCGATAAACTGTTTGGGATATTCGGATGTACTCATGGGCCAGAAACGGCTTCCTATGCCGCCTGCCATGATAACTATATGATTTTGCATGCTGGTTTTAATAGATTTAGAATTGTTTACTTCCTGCGGAAAACTTAATATTTATGTCGTTTATATTGTATTTTAAGAGCTGAAAATATAATTATCCTATAACTCGTTCAAAGAAAAAACGTATTGGAAATAAAAATGCAGCTTGTAAATATCGTTTGCGAGTGTGTTTTTCTTTATACATTCTATAAATAAATCGTAGGTTCAGTTTATCTGCCCATGCTGGATAATATTCTATTTCATTTTTTGATGTTTGATGAATAAATCCACCACAAGTAAATCCAATGCCTTGAAAGCCTTTCGATTTTACTTTAAGTAAAAATTTTTCCTGCATTAATACTCCCATACCAACGATAAGAAAATCAGGATTTACTTCTGTGATATGTGCTGCTTCTATATCCATTTCATCTTCAGAAGAAAAATATCCATTTCTATATCCAGAGAATCGTAGATAGGGATATCTTTCTTTGAATATAGATATAGCTTTTTCAACTTGTTCTTGTTTGGATGCAACTATATAAATAGTTTTTTTATTGTCTTCTGCATACTTCAGTAATTCTGGAGCAAGTGAAGTCATATCAAAACTTCGTCTTGTTACTGTTTTTCCATATAGGACTTTTATAGCAGCTACAAGGATTGAACCATCAGCAAATATACCATCAAATTGTTCAAATAGTGTCTTATTATCTAGAGCTGTTAAATAAGATACAGGATTTAGAAATGTATATATGTGTCCTGTATTTTTTAGTATATCATCATTGGTATACTTTTGGGCTTTTAGAATTTTTCTTATTATTTTAGACGTTTGCTTTGTTGGCATTTTGTATTTCTTTTAAAGTGTTAAAAGAACTTTTTAGACCATCTTCTAAAGAAATAAGAGGAGTCCATCCTAAATTTGATATCTTTGCGATGGAATAATCAGATTTCGATTTCATTGAAAATCCCTTTTCTTGAGGCGTGTCTGGTATTTCAAATATAATTTTTCTTTGACTGATTCTTGCAATAATTTGAGCTAATTCAAATATTGTTATATTGGCATGAGGGTTAGCTATATTATATGCATTTTGATTTTTTCCACATAATATAATCGTAAGTATAGCAACACAGCAATCTAAAACGTAACACCATGAGCGATATTGATCACCTTTGCTTTTTAATATAAGGTCTTTGTCTGAGCAAGCTCTTCTTAAAAAATCGGCAAATGCTCTATTATCGTTTTCAGAGAAAAAAGGTCCATATATGTGGCAAGGTCTAGATATTGTGGTTTTTATATCATATTGTTCTGAATAAGAGATGCTTAATGTCTCAGCAGCTCTTTTAGCATTAGCATAACATGATCTTACTTTTAATGAATCTATATATCCGTTTTTTTCTTCGGAAATACAATTAGTATTAATTTCTCCATAAACTTCACTTGATGAAATATAATGGAAATGACTTAATTTATGTTTGATACCATATGACAATATATTATCTACTCCAATTATGTTACTTCTCATTGTTCCAACAGGATCCGTTGCATAATAATATGGATTTGCATTACTTGCAGCATATATTATATAATGAAAATCTATATCATGTATTATGGGTTGTGTAACATCTATTTCTAATAAGTGGAAAGTTGGTATTTTGAGATAGTTTTCGAAACGTTTTTTCCCTTTTGTTAGATTTCTGCAACCAGCATAAATGTGATATTTGTTATTTTTATTATATTGTACTAATAAATCAACAATTCCTCCTCCTATTAATCCTGTAGATCCAGTTATTAGAATATTTTTATTATCCAATATGTTCAGTGACATTTTTTTATTCATGTATTGGATAATGTTTTTTATATCTGATTCATATGTTATTTCTTTATCCATTTTTCTTCAGGAATATTTATTAATGCTTTAAATAATTCGATATCTTCTACGTTGGTTAATTTTAATCCATTTTTCTCTGATCCCAGAACTAAATATTGATCTTGGCAAGTAATAGTTGACATCAAAATACATGAAGCTACAGTTTCTGTTATATTTTGTCGAATAGCTTCTTCATGTAGCTTGATTAAAGTTTTTAAAGGATAAGTATGGGGGGTTTGAGTGCGTATTAATTTTTCTCTAGGTGTATCTATTTTTGTAACTTTCCCATCAACTAACTCCATGATTGCTTCTTTGCATGGTAGTCCCGTTACAGCAGCACCATATTTTTGACATGTTGCAATATTCTCAGATATGATTTTATTGGATACTAAAGGTCTTACTCCATCGTGTACTAAAATAATATCATTATCTTTACATCCTACTTCTTTTAATCCTTTAATTCCATTATAAATAGATTCTTGATTTGTTTTTCCTCCTTCAAATATCCATTTTAGTTTTGTTATCATATACTGATTGGCATATGATTGCAAAATAACTTCCCATCCTTTTAGACATATTACAGCTATTGCATCTATTTCAGGACTATTCTGAAAAGATTGCAATGTATAAATTATGACAGGGCAATTTTCTATTGTCATAAATTGCTTAGGAATGTCTTGTCCCATTCTGTTTCCTACTCCTCCAGCTGTTATTAATGCAATATTCATAAAATCTAAATTTTAGTTAAAGTTATATTTGATAAAGTAAGTGCACGTTTACAATTATTTCCATCTGTATAATCGTTTGCTAGTTTATTGACCCTTGTCCTTTCTAATTGGAATGTATCTATATCATTTGTAATATCATCTATGAATTTGAAGAAATCTTCTTTGGATTTTATTTTATATCCTGGTTTGTAATCTTCAGGATTTGGCATCACATATCCTCTATTATTGCTATATTCATTTAAATCATCTTCAGTAAAGGCTATTGGTCTATTTAATAAAAGATAATCATAAAAAACAGAAGAATAATCTGTTATTAATGCATCACTTTGTTTTAGTAAAGTATATAGTTCCATTTTCCTTTTTGTAAATTCTTGATGAGATAAAAGTATTAGATATTCCATATTTGTAAAACTATATTTAGATAAATCTTGTACAGGATGTAGTTTGATGACTAGTTTTACCCTTTTCTCTTTGAGGAATTTTTCTATTTCATTAAAATCTTCTCGTTTAAATATTGGAATAATTGATGTACTGTGGGAGTCTTCATAGCCTAATACTGATGATTTCCTGAAAGTTGGAGTCCATACAATTAATTTGTGATAATAACCAAAGTCATAATGTATATTGTGTGAATTTAATAAAATATCTGTTCGTGGATGTCCGCAGATTAGTATTTTTTCTTTAGGGAATGAAAAAATAGAACTTACAATTGGAATAAAGTGTTTTGATGCTGAAAAAATATGTGTGTAATATAATTTATCGTGACTTATTTGCATGGATTTATCTGCCGCTTTGAATGGTGTACCATGCCACATTTGAATGACTATTTGTCGTTTATGTGGAATTATCGGTAATTTTCCAAAGCAGTAATAAACATGTTTACATCTTAAGTAGTAAAAGATTCCTTTTATATTACTTGTGAATATTACATTTTTTTGGGTCGAATCTATTTGTTTATAATCATTAGAACTACATATAATCTTGTATTTTTTATTATATTCACTTTTTATTAAATAATTATATAATGCTAATATATTATCCCTAAATCCCATATTAGAATATAGCAATATATAATTATCTTTATGTGGTAGTATTTTGTTTATAAAGGAAAAAAGTGGGAATAGCTTATTTTGTAGAAATTTTTTTAATTTGATGTTTTTGATCATGGTTGTATATTTATTATTGTTTTTTTTCTTTTTATTCTAATGTGAAAATGTTTCTTTATATATGTATTGATTTTATTTTTTAAACACATCCATTCCAGCCAAATCTTAAATTTGCAGTTTAGAGGAATGCCTAATAGCATAGCATTTTCGATTATGGATTTTCTAAAACCTGTAATAGAAAAACCTTCTGTTTGGTTATAAATAGCGACAGCGATAGGACGATATAAAAATGCTCCTCCATCCTTATATATATTATACATCATTTCATAATCTCCGGCGTATTTATACTTAAGACTATATTTATGTCTTTGAGCCATGGCTTTTCTTACAAATGTACTTTGGTGACATATTCCTTTCCAAGGACAATATTGTTTTTTCTGTAGAAAGAATGGGTATGCTTTTTCGTAGAAAAATCCAACATCATCTTTATTTATTCGATCGCCATATATGTAGTCGTAAGATAAATAATCTTTATCGAATACTTTTGAAATTGTATCTTTGTCTGCAAATAGATCTCCTGCGTTCATAAAATTAATCCATTCGCCGTTTGCGAATTCAATGCCTTTATTCATAGCATCGTATATACCTTGATCTTTTTCACTAATCCATAGGTCTATGTGTGATTCATATTTTTTTATTATGTCTATAGTCTTATCACTACTGTCTCCATCAATGATGATAAATTCAATATTGGGATATGTCTGGTTTATAACGCTTAGAATTGTTTGCTCTAAACAATCTTGTGCATTATATGTTACAGTGATTATTGTTACTTTTGTTCGTTGATACATAATTATATTATATTTTCGTATACATTAGCTAATTGTTTTGCAGATGTTTCCCATGAGAATTTTTGTAATTGTTTTTTTCCCTTATTAATTAAATCACTTCTGAATTCTGAATAATTATCAAGAAATGTGTTCATTGTTTCAATAAAAGTATTGTGTTGCTCGTCAAGCAAAAAATACATTGCTGCATCTTGGGCTATTTCAGGAAAACAACTTTTTTTGTTTAAAAGCACTGGACAGTTATTTGCATATGCTTCTAATATTGGAATTCCAAAACCTTCATATAATGATGGATAAATAAATGCTAGTGCATGCTGATATAGATTATTTAATTGGAAATCATTAGTAAATAAATGAATAATATTATCTGTAATTTGTAGTTTGCTAAATAATGTACGTTCTTTATTGTTGAATGGTTTGCCTGTGCATACTAATTGTAGTGATGGACGCGTTTTTAAAATTTGAGCGAAGCTATAAATAAACTTATTAAAATTTTTGTAAGCTTCTCTGTTTCCTATATAAAGGATATAGTTGCCTGTGACTATAGGTCTATTTTGTTTTTCTATTATGTCAGGAGCACCATGATAAATAACAGTTATTTTTTTTTCTGGAATTTGCAAAAAATCAATCAAATCTTTTTTTGTTTGTTCGGATACTGCAATTATATGCGTTGCTTTATCTGCAAGTATTTTTTTGTTTTTTATTTGATAATAATTAGAGGGATAATATTGAGGAAATAATTCTGGTGTCATATCGTGAACAGTAAGGACAAAAGGTTTTTTTCCTATATAATCTAAGTAATATAAATCAAAAAAAGTAGGATGAAATATATCGAATTTTTGTGATTTTATTAGTTCTATACAATAGTTTTTGTTTATATTTATAGAAGAAGGGAATTGGGGATATTTTTGATTTATCCAATTAAATATTGTTCCTTTTCCCTTAAAAGAAAAAGGAACAAGAAAATTATTTAAAGTGAGCTTACATGATTGTAAATTCGGTACTAATTTTTTATCCTTTAAGTATAAATTATTACTCTCTTTTATACCTACTTGATATGAGATATAAGGTGGCAAATGTGCAATAAGTTCTGCAAAACATTTTGATACTCCTCCATGTGTTTGCATCATAAAAGCTTGATAATCGTATAATATATTCATTTTTTAATAATCAAAAATGTTTGTGGTTTATTTGACTTATGAAGTGATTGATATTGAATGATCAGTTTGATTCAGGTTTTGGACATTTCACTTTTTTATAAAAAGAGTTTCTAGATAGGGTTATTGATATTAAAATCCATAATATGAAAAACTCTAGACCTAATTTGGGAGTTCCTCCAGGATAAAGCCATAGTAAGTGAAAAAAAATGAATATTGCGGCTGATTTATTATTACATGCAAGTTCTTTTCTTTTTCTAATCTTATTTATTGAAAAAATGAGGATAATAAGGTAAGGAATTAGTAATAATAACCCTCCGTGTAATATAATATTAAGATATCCAGTTTCAATTCCTTTTCTGTTTAAATCTGTTATATCTGCAACTGAAGGGCTTCGATAAGTACCATCCATTCCTCTTCCTACAATCCATTCACTTGTTTTCTTGAAATCTTTATAAAAATCCTCTTCAACATTTTCTCTAGTATTACTATCTAAACGTTCTGATAATACAGTAAATGTTTCTGATAAATCAGGAATTATTTTAGAAAGATTTAAAGGTATGAAATAAAGAACTATAAGTGCTATAATCACTTTCCCTAAATGTTGCTTAATTTTTATAGCAAATGCAATAAAAATGAAAAATAAGATACTAGCAGCTGCACTTCTTCTTCCAGCAAATAATGCAGCTAATATTGCTAAGATAAAAGTTGTACAAATGATAATTTTATGTGTCTTTTTTAAATCTTTCCAATTGAATAAAAATAAACAGATAGGTAGGGATAACATACATGGTGTTTGGGGTCTATTCACTATATAGCCATCCCACCCAACCATACTTTTCATTATTTCAGAAGCATTAAGATAAAAGTCGCTAAAATTGTAAAGGCAAAATAGTAGTGCTGTAATTATGTATATAAAACTCCATTGGTATAGTAAAGTAAAAATTTTAGGAGGAAGTTTTAAGAAAATAATAAAAGGTAAAACATATTGCCAAAAATATTTAGGATCAATAAGAATACCTCCCATATTACTATGTAATAATCCTCTGCTTATTGTTATTATGTTAAAACTTAGATATAGGCAAAAGATAAATGTTATAAAATGATTTTTTGTGAGAGGATTTATTTTGGGAATTTTAATAATGTGAAAGAAGGCTATAAGTATTCCTGCTAGGGATATGAGTCTGCCTATGAAATTTTCAATAAAAATGAATTCATATAAAATTCCTCCTAGTTCGTAGATGAATATGCCTAGGAATAATTTATTCCAATTTTTATATAATGCATTATGATAAAGTTGCTTTTCTTTAACCATATCTTATTTTTTTAATACGGCTTGAATATATTGGTTGAATTCTTTCTCAAAGTTTGTTATATTGTAATTTTGATTTACGTATGTCTGACAATCTTTGCTTAATTTCTCAATCGTTTCGATTGATAAAGACTGGCTCCATTTTATACCTTTATTGATTGATTCAATATCCCATTTTTCTAAAAGAAATCCATAGTTATTTATCTCATTAAACGCAGCCCATGGAGTAACAATAGGGATAAGTCCTTTTTTCATTGAATTTATGACAGCTCCTGGAATACCTTCTGATCCTGATGGATAAATTATAAAATTACATCTTTTTATTATTTGAGAGAATTGTGGCGAATTAACATTTAGAAATCCCCATATTTTTATGTTATTGCCTATTTGATTTTTGAGTGTATTATAAAAATCATTCTCAATAGGGCCTACAATGTTAAGGTATAATTCAGGATGTTGATGGAAATATTCGATTAATAGAACTAAACCTTTTAAGGCATTTCCCCCACTTCCCATGTAAAAATACTCATTCTCTTTAGCATATTTTTTTATCTGTGATTGTGAATTTATTTGAGTGCTTTGATGTATTAAAGATATTTTAGATTGGTATTGTTCTGGATAAGTGCTAATAGTGAAATTGCTACCTATTTGTAAAATTGAATCTGCAATTTCTATTGACTTATGTGGTTTTACTAAGCGTTTATAAGTTAAGTTAGATTTGTATGTACTATTTATATAATTTGTCATGTCATATATCTGTTTATTTTGATGCTTGAAATAAGCTCCTGTCGCATAATAAATTTTTTTTGCTTGAGGAAATCTTTTACAGGCTTTATAGAAATTGGACTCTATTCCAAAAATTATCGTAAAATTTAAGTTAGGAATCTTTTTATTCGATGAAAACTCTTGTATGTATACATTGTATCCAAGTTTATGAAATGTGTTAGCTATAACTATTGCTTCTCTTTTATTTTGATGACTATCTAAATATTGGGTATCATCTAAATGATAAAAAACTTGTGCAATGTAACAAATATATACCCATTCATCAGAGTTATTGTTTATTATTTGGTATGTCGATTCTTTATAAGCGTGATACTTTCTGTAGATGGCTTTAGTTATTTTCTTTAGGAATTTCATAATGTTTTTGTTTATTGAAAATTAAGAAACGATTTCCCAGTTTCTCTCATTTCATTAATTGTCATATTAACTTTGCTCCAATTGATTTCTGTATCTAGAATTGGTTTAATCTGTTCTTTTGCATAGCAAATTCTATTTTCTAGTCCTAGATCTTTTAAAAGTAAGATAACTCTATTATTCATTCCTGCCTTTACATTTTGTAGAGGTATGTAAACGAAAGGAGTGTTCATAAGAATACTAAATATTATGCCATGAAATGAAGCTGTTATAACAAATTCTGCATTATCTATTAACCATAGCCATTCATTAGGTGTTGCATAAATGTACTGAGCTTCAAAAATTTCACATGCTGGAATAAGACCATCAGCAGTTGTTACTACAGTGTTTAATGCTTTTTGGTTTATAAATGGACTTAAGGTTTCCCAGTAGATTTGTTGTGGGTTGTTGATGTTTAGGCTGTAAATAAAAGCAAATTTTTTTAGTTTTGATATTGGGGTAGAAAGTTTCCGATAGTCTTCACCTTTAAATAAGATAGTAGGATCTGGTACTAAAATTGCATTTATACCTATATTTTTACATATGTTAATTCCGTCATTTTCTCTTACCCCAATTTTTTTGAACTTTAATAATAATTGCCGTAAGTCCGGTAGTAATTCTTTGGGATACTGAGTCATAGCGAAACTTGCTGCATATGCAATTTTATTTGTTTTTTTTTCTCCAAAGTCTAAATAAAAGGCTCTATTATCTTTTTTTGAAATTAATTGTGCCCATACTTGATCGCTTCCTGTAATATAGTAATCGGCAATAGGAGGATTTTTTTTCAGGGAGTCTGTTCCGTTATATTCTATTGTTGAAAAATTCATATATAAGTTACGGAAAGAAATGAAATCCCTTATTTCATCATGATTACATCTTAAGTTATTGGCTTTTATAGCTTTGATTTTTTTGTAAGGGTTAATGATAAATTTGATACTTTTTATAATATATTGGATTAATAGAGGGCGTTGAACTTTTCTGGTGCGATATTTTAAGTGATATACATCATGACCTTGTTGTCTGAGATAGTTTTGTAAGGCATATCCTTGAAATAACTGTCCATAATTATTGTTTGATGTCCAAAATGATATAATGCATATTTTCATACGTAAATATTAAGCGTCCTACACACAAAGAAGGACAGGTTTATACTAAAATTGATATAAATCCGAGGTTTTGGATAAAAGAAAGA
>OGHQ01000104.1_pt1 | contig 29010 bp, 15 predicted proteins | sample 1571561 | NCBI WGS metagenome assembly OGHQ01 (sample SAMEA2581941, study PRJEB24529) | metagenome | biome: Human gut stool | place: China | collected 2011
CCGGCTTTGATAAGTCTGAGTGGAAGTATTATCTGGACGAAGCCCCGCAGGAGCCGCAGGTGGAGCAGCAGCTGCAAGAGATCCGTGCCCAGTACGCCAAAATGGAGCCGGAGCAGCTGAAGGTGATCGACCCCTGTATGGGCAGCGGCCATATCCTGTGCTACCTGTTTGACGTGCTGATGCAGATCTATCTGGACAACGGCTACTCCAAGCGGGAGGCCGTGCGCTCCATTCTAGAAAACAACCTCTTTGGTCTGGATATCGACAAGCGTGCGGCACAGATCGCTTACTTCTCCGTGATGATGAAGGCACGGGAGTATGACAGCGGGTTCTTGGATAGAAAAGATAAAGATGGAAAACCGAAAGTTCAACAGCCAAAGGTGTACGACATTCAGGAGTCAAACTGGCTGGGCGGTGCCTATAAGCACGAAATGGGCAACTTCCTCAACTCGCAGCAGCACCGGGATACCCTCAACTATCTGCTGGATGCCTTTGTGGATGCCAAGGAGTACGGCTCCATCCTTCAAATCAAGCCGCTGGATTATGAGGGCTTGAAGGAAGCATGGGACACCAGCGCAGCCGCCACGGCGCACGATGTCAATATGGCAATGTGGTATGATGCCGCAAAGGATGCCGTTGCACAGCTCATTGAGCAGGCTATCATGCTGTCCCAGAAGTATGATGCCGTGGTGACGAATCCGCCGTATATGGGAGCCTCCGGCATGGGAGCACCTCTGGCAAATTTTGTTAAGAAGTATTACCCGGATAGCAAGAGTGATCTGTTTGCGGTCTTTATTGAAGTCTGCTCCCGTATGGCTGGAGAGAACCGCTATCAGGCTATGATTACACAGCACGCATGGATGTTCTTGTCCAGTTATGAGAAACTGCGGGAAAAGATGATGCTGACCGAAACTGTCAATATGGCACATCTTGGAGCGAGAGCTTTTGAGGAAATTGGCGGTGAAGTGGTACAGACGACCTCTTTTGTTCGTTGCCGCACCCACATTGACGGCTATAAGGGCACCTATTGCCGCCTGATTGAGCCGACTTTTCAGCAAGGTAAAGAAGATATGTTCCTTAGCGGTGAAAATCGCTATTTTGCAAATCAAGATAACTTCGCAAAGATTCCGGGAAGGCCGGTGGCGTATTGGGTGAGCGAGGCTTTTATAAAAACATTTGAAAACAGTCCCATTGAAGATTATGCTTTCGGACGTCAAGGTATGACAACAACAGACAATGCAAAATATTTGCGACTTTGGTATGAAGTAAAAATAGGTGGTATTGGATTCGGTGTGATATCAAGGCAGGATAGTATTAAGCGTGCGACTAAATGGTTCCCTTATAATAAAGGTGGCGCATATAGAAAATGGTATGGAAACAATGACTACGTTGTCTTCTATTTGAATGATGGAAAGGAACTGATCGACCTAGTAAGAAAAAAATATCCTCGCATTTCTGACCCTGAATTTATCATAAAAAACAGAAATTGCTACTTTAAGCAAGGCGTGGAATGGTCTGACTTGACCACAGGAAGTTTTGGAGCTCGGATGGTTCGGGGAGGATTTATATTTGATGCTTGTTCTCCAACTTTGTTTATTGTCGGAGGATGCACGTATGAATTTATTCTCGGCTTTATGAATACAAATGTTTTTCAAAAATACATGAATATTCTATCGCCTACTATGCACTACAATATATGTAATGTTGTTCAGGTCCCACTTATTAAGAATAACACTGAAACAGTACATGATTTGGTGGCAGAAAATACGAATATATCCAAGGATGACTGGGATGCCTTTGAAACGAGCTGGGACTTTAAGAGACACCCGCTGGTGTAATACCTACCCCTCAGTCACCTGCGGTGACAGCTCCCCTTTCAGGGGAGCCTTGGCGTGGCGGTGGAGCTGTTATCTCATTTGAAGCCTTAAAAGCTATCTATTGATATGAGGAAATAGTATGTCGGGACAATTAGAAAAATTTAATCAGAATATTGCACGAGTGGATAATCTATGTAATATTTTCGAGGCTGTAAAGGTATCGCCTAAGCGCCCGACTGTAAAAGAGGGCGATGTTTTGAGGGCGGCTGTTGTGTTTCTTCATTCGGCGCTGGAAAATTATTTGAGAAGCACTCTTGCGGAATGGTTGCCACGCAAGGGCGACAAAAAGGCGATTGATGGAATATCATTGCCGACAAGTGATGCACGTGCAGAAAAGTTTTTCCTTGGAGCACTTCTTGAGTTTTCGGGAAAAAGTGTGGATGATCTGATTTCAGAATCTGTACAGAAACACATGACAAGAGTCAGTTTTAACGATTTCTCGGAAATATGTGCGTGGCTTAAAAAAATCAATATTAACCTAACGAATTTCTCAGGAGCAGAAACAATTAACACGATGATTAAACGACGCCATAAAATTGTGCATGAAACGGATGCAAATAGAAATAGCGGATCGGGAAACCATTATGCGGCTTCGATAAATTTAACTACGGTTAAATCTTGGGAAGGCGCTGTGTGCGAATTGGTGCAGCGTATTGAACAAGATGTGAGTACATGGCGGTAACAGCATGATTTTTGCATAGTTCATGTGGTGAAAAAATTAATTGTACGGTTTCAGAAACATCGGCCTAGTGTACAGTGAGGCATTGGAATGAAAAAAACTCTTTTGATTGGAAACGGAATCAATATCAATTTTGGCGGAAAAGCGTATTCAAACCAATTTATCATTAAGCGAATCATCTTTAATGCTAGGGCTGGTAAGTACGACCTGCTTTTCAACGGAAAAATAAGCGGAGAGCAAATTGAAGAGGTCTTTTTGAATTTGGCTGAGCTGGCAAATGCTATTTCAAGAGGAGAATGCGACTCTGTAGTGACGACTGAAGAAATTCCTCTTCTGGAGGACTTTAAGAGGAGATATAGTAAAAAGGTTGAACACTACTATGATGTTGGTCTGGAAGACTGGCTGTTTATTCTTCACATTTTCTTTTTGAAAAATGATGACCTGAAAAATATCTGGAGACCGGTAAAGTACAGCTTTGAACAGATGATGTTGGATGCTATATATAATGATGGTGACATTCAAAAAATATACCTGTCCATGGGAAAACCTGTAAAAAGATGGCTTGAACAATACGATGAGATTTTCACGTTGAATTACGATAATAATGTTGAAAGCCTTATCAAAAAACCAGTATTCCATCTCCATGGTGATTATAGCACGCCTGCAAATAGCGAAAACCCGAATACAATTTTAGGGCACCAAAGGACGGAAGCGCACCAGACGGTAGTAGTTCCGGGGTTTGAACATTGCTACTGCAATGCACTTTTTGACTATAGAGGCGAAAATAAGCTCCAAGTAGCGGATGGATTTGAAAGAGGAAAAGAAAGCGTCAAGCGACTGTCGGATAGTGGGGTCCCTGCAAGTGTATTCCCGGCTCCGGCAGCAGGTTTAGTTCAGACACATCGTGAACACCCAGAACTTGAAATTGCACCAACATATCATTTTGATGAGTTCAGAAAACTTGATGGTGAGATACATATCATTGGTATGTCGCCTAACAATGATGGACACATTTTCAAACTGATCGACCAGAGCACTGTTGACAAAGTGGTGTTTTACTTTTATTCGGAATCGGAAAAGAAACAGAAACTTCCGCTCCATCAGAAAGTGGAATATAGGAGTGCACCGGATCTGTGGAAAGGCTTGAAAGCCGCTCCCAAGAAGTACAGTTGTCATTATAATATTCCAACTGCACCAAAGGCTGATGAAATTTTTAAATTTTTAGGTGAGATGTCGATGGACCCAATATCAAGAGCCGACATAATAAAAGAGGTTAATTCTATCCCTGAATTTCGCGCAAAAGAGTTATGTGCATTGGTAGAGCAAGAAATGCAGGAGCAAGATAAGAAAGGCAACCCCAAAGATGAAGAAGAACAGCGCTGGCAATTTAGAGAAGTCAGTCGAATTGCATTGAGAAATGGCGTATTGCCCGTTGCACTGTTCCTGCTTTATATCATGAATATCTCAGCAGATACTGCAAAATAAAACAAAGGAGAACCGCCATGCCATATTTAGATAGTGTTGAAGAACTTCTGGAAGCGAAGGAAGGCGAACACGTCCAGTTCAAAGAAGCCAAGAATCGATTTGACTTTGGTGAGGCGGCAAGGTGCTGCTGCGCTCTGGCGAATGATGGCGGTGGCAAGCTGGTGTTTGGTATCTCCGATAAAAGGCCCCGCAGTGTGGTGGGAAGCCGTGCCTTTGAACAGCCAGAGCGCACCCGCATGGGGCTGATCGATAAGCTGAAGATCAACGTGGATTTTCAGTTGTTCACCTATGAGGAAAAACGCGTTCTCGTTTTTGATGTGAAGAGCCGCCCCATTGGTCTGCCGATACTCTACGAAGGTGTTGCGTGGATTTATGATGGCGATACCCTGAAAGAGATGCCGGAGGAAAAGCGCCGTAAGATCTATGAGGAGATCGGTACGGACTTTTCCGGCAAAATCTGCGATGGAGCAACCATCAAAGACTTGGATGAAGCTGCCATTGAAGCCTTCCGTGCCAAGTGGATCGAAAAAAGCGGAAACAAGAAACTTGCGACTCGCTCAAAGGAACAGATTCTCATTGACTGTGGTGCAATGACCGACGCAGGGGTGACGTATGCCGCATTGATCCTGTTTGGAAAAAGCGAGGCACTCGTCAGATTTTTGCCACAGGCGGAGATTATCTTTGAATACCGTTCTTCCGAGGCCTCCGGCCCCGCAAACCAAAGGGAAGAATTCAAGTCTGGCTTCTTTACCTGCTACGATCGCATTTGGGAGCTGGTCAATTTGCGGAACGACAAACAGCATTATCAGGAAGGTTTTTTCGTATTTGACATCTTTACGTTCAATGAGCGCGTCGTGCGAGAGGCCATTCTGAATGCAGTCAGCCACAGAAATTACCAGTTTGGCGGCAGCATCTTTGTGCGCCAATATCGGGACAGACTTGTAGTTGAAAGCCCCGGCGGCCTGCCCTTTGGCATTACGCTGGACAATATACTGGATCGTCAGTTGCCACGCAATCGCCGTATTGCAGAGATTCTTTCCCTATGCGGCATGGTCGAACGTTCCGGGCAGGGCATGAATCTGATGTTCGAGCTAAGCGTACAGGAGGCAAAGCCGCTCCCGGACTTTACTGGTACGGATGAGTTCTTTGTCAGCGTTACGCTGAATGGGCTAATCATTGACAAGGCGATGCTTTCGGTGATCAATCGCATCAGTGAAAGAAGTACAGAGCTGCTGTCCACGGAAGACTTCTTGGTCATTGATGCGCTTTACCACGATCGTCCGCTCAATGGAAAAATGCAGGCGCGGCTGCCCCGGCTGGTCGAAATGGGTATTGTGGAGCATATCGGCCGAAAGAAATATGTCCTTGCAAGAAGCCTGTATGCGGCAACAGGAAAGACCGGCGTGCATACAAGACACGTTGGTCTGGACAAAGATACCAATAAGGCGCTGCTGCTGAAACATATCCGGCAGAATAACGATGTTGGAACTCCGTTCAAAGAGTTGCAGCAAGTTTTGCCGGGTCTTACTCGTGGACAGATACAAAGGCTGATGCAAGAATTGAAAGATAGCCATCAGGTGTATCCTCAAGGAAAAACAAGCGCGGCACGTTGGTTTGCCAATGTTTGATGCAGAGGGCATTTGGATGCATGTTTAGAACCAACTTGCATCAAACTTGCTGCAAACTTGCATCAAACTTGCATCAAACTTGCATCAAACTTGCCGCAAAATTAAAACGGACTTGCAACCTGCCGGGTAGTAGTTGCTGCCAGACAGAGAAGGAATAATAAAATGGGAAAACTGATAAGCGATAAATTTGCCGCATGGCAGGAAGAATGTGAGCAGCGTTTCCAGCAGCTCAAGGCCAACGAGGAAGAACTGAACCGCATCTTCATTGATATTTACGGTTTGCAGGATGAGTTGACCCCGGAAGTGGAAGACAAGGATGTGACCGTGCGTCGCGCCGACCTGACCCGCGAGATCAAGAGCCTGCTTTCCTATGCAGTGGGGTGCCTGTTCGGGCGGTACTCGCTGGATGTGGATGGGCTGGTGTATGCCGGCGGCGAATGGGATGACAGCAAATATGTGACCCTCAAGCCGGTAACAGACAATGTGCTGCCGTTGTGCGATGAGGAATACTTTGGCGAAAACGACCTTGTGAACCGCATCGTGGAGTTTGTCCGGGTGGTGTACGGTGCCGATACGCTGGAAGAAAACCTTGCGTTCATTGCAAAGGCGCTAGGCAACAAGGGCAACACAAGCCGTGAGATCATCCGCAACTACTTTTTGAAGGATTTCTTTGCGGATCACTGCAAAATCTACCAGAAGCGGCCCATCTACTGGATGTTTGACAGCGGCAAGAAGAACGGCTTCAAGGCGCTGGTTTACCTCCACCGCTGGGATGCCGACACCACAGGCCGTGTCTATAACAACTACCTCAGCCCGCTGCTGCGCACCTACGCACAGCAGATCGTGCAGGAAAACAATGTGATCTCCAGCAGCAGTGATGCCCGTACGGTATCCCTTGCGCAGAAGCGGCTAGATAAGCTGAAGCTGCAGCAGGAAGAGTGCGAGAAATATGAGAAAAATATTGCCCATCTTGCCGCCCTGCGCATCACGCTGGACTTGGATGATGGCGTAAAGGTGAACTATGTCAAGGCGCAGACTGCCGCCGATGGCAAAAATCTGAACGTACTTGCGCCGATTAAATAATGTGTGACCAATACACCGGGGTGTGAAAACACCGCCCCGGTGTATTGGTGTTTCTACGATGTTGTAAAGGAAAGATGAAAACCCATGGCTAAAACGACACTGCGCCAGATCGAAGACCGCCTCCGGGGAATGTTTACTCCGGGCGAGCAGCGCAAACTGGTATTCTGGTACGATGAATCGGCCAGCTTTGAGAACGAAGTGAATCAGCTCGACCTCCCCGGTGTGACGGTATACCGCATGGAGCCCCGCACCCAGTTTGCCACCAAGTGGATGCTGGAGATCGACCACCCGGACGAGAGCTTTCTGATCTATGCGCCCTTTGCAAAGCCCCCACTGGAGGAAAACCATCTTGCGGATATGCTGTGCTACTCGCAGGAATACTCCACCGACAAGGCGACCATGATCGCACAGGACTTTGATCTGGATGAAAGAACCCGGCTCTTTGTGCAGGAACATATCAACTTCTTTGCAGCGCAGGATCGCACGAAACGGTTCTACGATCTGGGTACGCCTGCCTATACGGAAGAAACTTTTGCGCTGGCCATGATGGCGGTGCTGTGCAAGTGCCCGCCCAAGCCGGAGGAACTGGTACGCCATGTTCTGCGCGGTGCGCTGGATGCCGGGAACGAATCCTTGCAGCTTTTTGAGAAATTCGGGCTAGCAACGGATTTCTGGTTGGTCTGCAAACGGCTGTTTGGCTACAATCCGGCCGGGAAGAACCTGAAAGATCTGGTCACCTGCCTATTTGCCACCTATGCTGCCCACGCAATGGACATTGATGCCCCGGATGAATGGCTGGATCGCAGCCTGCCGCAGGAGGGCGAGGTTCTGAATTTCCTTGACAGCATGATGAACTATCTGCCAGATCAGCCGTATTTTGAGCGGTTCTCAGCAACGGCTGCGCAGGAGCTGAACGTCATGCAGGTTCTGGGGCAGTTGCAGCACACGAATCCCGACTTATTGCTGGACTGTACGGTGTTCGCTGCGGCAGAGACACAGATCAGCAGCTGGATCATGAACCGCCTGATGGAAGAAAACACATCGGCAACCCTGAAGGGGTACAGCATCCGGCAGATCTGCGAGGAGCGCAGCAAGACCTACTTTGGCGCAAAGGATGCCCAGAAAGAGCTGTATTGCCTGCTGGCCAATGCCTGCACCGTTCTGGAGGCAGTGCATTTCGTCCCGGCAGATGGCGTTGATGCACTGGCGGCGCAGTATAGTGGCAGCGCATGGCAGGTGGATACGGCTTATCGGAAGTTCTACCTGAGCTATGGAAAAGTCATCCGTACACAGGAGATTGAAAAGCTGCAAGCACTTGTGGAAAAAGTGTATACCAGCTGCTTCCTCGATCCACTGGCGGTGCGTTGGTGCCAGAGCCTGTCCCACGATCTGACCACCTTCCAGACGGAGCGTCAGACCCATTTTTACAGCAAGAATGTCAGTGGGACACGGGAGCGCGTGGTGGTGTTTATCTCGGATGCCATGCGGTACGAAGTGGCACAGCAGCTTTTTGAAACGCTGGCGATGGATGCAAAATGCACGGCAAAGCTGACCCCGGCTGTCAGCACAGTGCCCTCCTATACACAGCTCGGCATGGCAGCACTGCTGCCTCATGTCAGTCTGGAGCTTCAGCCTGACAGCACCGTAACCATCCTTGGAAAGAAAACGGTGGGCACTGCTGCACGGGAAAGCATCCTGCAAGCGGCAGAGAAAAACAGCAGCTGCATCCAGTTCGACCAGATGCAGAATATGCGCCGCGACGAACTGCGCAGCTACTTCTCTGGCAAGACGCTGGTGTATGTTTACCACAACCAGATCGATGCCCGCGGCGATGAGGCCCGCACGGAAAACGAGGTCTTTTCTGCCTGCGAGGAGGCTGTGGAAGAACTGTACAAGGAAATCCGCCGCCTGACCGACAATGCGAACATCCGGCACTTTATCGTAACGGCAGACCATGGGTTCCTGTATAAGCACGACCCAATTATGGAGAGCGATAAAGTCATCAATCTGCCACAGGCAGAAATCAAAAACAAGCGTTTTATGATTTCTGATGATACGCAGCCGGTGGCCGGAGCCGTGGGCTACCGCTTGGGGGATGTGCTGGATACAGCGGATAACCGCACGGTATACACCCCGCTGGGCAGTTCTATTTTCAAGTGTGCTGGCGGCGGGCAGAACTATGTGCATGGCGGTGCCTCTGTGCAGGAGATGCTGGTGCCGGTGCTGGACGTCCGCACGCAGGCCGGGCATGTTGAGACCCAGAAAGCCACCGTTTCGCTTCTGCCAACCCCTGAAACGCTGATGGATGGAAAAATCACGTTGAAGTTCCTACAGACAGAACTTGTGACGGATACTGTTCTCCCGGCGGTGTATGAGGTCTTTGTCGTCAACGCAATGGACAATCAGGTGTCCACCAAGCGGACGATCCGAGCAGACAAGACTGTGGGCTGCGCAGATGAAGAACGCCGCACAGAGGTCACGCTGACTTTGAAGAAGCTCCCGTATTCTCGTGAAAATGACTACTATTTCCTGCTGACGGACAAGGATACAGGTGCTGTTGTGGAAAAAAGATCTGTAAAAATTGATATTGCTGGGGCCAAAAAGGAGGAATAAAAATGAATATTGCTGAAGTTGTGGCAAAAATGAACGTTTACCTTCTGAATGCGGCGGATGTATGTCGCAAATGGTTAGAGCCACGTCTAAAGAGCCTTGAACCAAACGATTGGTGGAGTATGATCGTTCTCCCCAGCTTATCAGAACTTCAGCAACAGAAAGTGAATGAAAGAGGCATTTCGACGCTGCAAGGACTGGATTTACAGGCTGTTTTGACTGTGGCAAGAAAGAATATCTATTCATTCCGTAATATCGAATTCTACACGGATTATTATGGAATGAAGGATAGCATCCGAGCTATGTTTGAAGTACGGAATGACTGGGCGCATCCTACTCCAGAAGAAGTAACTTTGACTATGACGAAAACCGATTTGTCAAGGTACATTGATTTTATGGAGCGATTTGGCGGTGATCGTGTAGAAATAAACGAAGCTAAGGAATTCAGGGCCTCGGTAGAAATGCCAAACTATGGAAATCCCATTCGGATTCAGGAACCGTCTCCTTGCCCGGCTGACCGGCCTGCTGCTGCGGTCGCAAAACCTGCTCCTGCAGCCAAAGTGCTGGCAAACCCGTTTGAGCTTGGAGTGATCGTCAAGAAAAAGAGTGATCCGAGTCAAATTGGGCCAATCGTTGGCATCCAGGGCAGTGGCGAAAACACAGAATATCAGGTTTGGATTGGGAATTCACGAGAAACGCTTTATGCGGATCAAATTCTTCTTGCGGATGCTTCTCCAGAGCGCTGCAATGTCACCATCGATGAATTGAAGATTCTCCTGACTGCTCAGCAGCTCTGCAGCCCCACCAACGACCAGCTGTACTCCCTGAACGCAGCCCGTGTGGATTTTGTTCCCTATCAGTTCCGCCCGGCCCTGAAGATGATCCATGCGGAACGTCCGCGAATTCTTGTTGCAGACAGCGTCGGTGTTGGTAAAACCATTGAAGCCGGCCTAATCCTCCGTGAATTGCAGGCGCGCAACGATGATTTCGAGTCGGTACTGATCATCTGCCCCAAGCCGCTGGTTGCCGAACACAAGTGGCGCTCTGAGATGAAGCGCTTTGATGAAAACTTTACGGAGCTGGATGGTGCTTTGCTTCGGGAGGCGATCAACGAGTGCGACAAAGATGGAGAATGGCCGGTTGCTCTGCGGAAAACGATCCTGCCGTATTCACTGATGACCAAGGAGTTGCTTACGGGCAAAGGCCGCCAGAAAGGTCTGCTTGATCTGGAAGAACCGGTTCATTTTGACCTGGTGATCATTGATGAGGCTCACCACATTCGCCACTCGAATACAGGTGCTTACCGGGTTGCACGTTATTTTACAGACAATGCAGATGCCGTTGTTATGCTGACAGCAACACCGGTTCAGACAGACGATGATGACCTGTATACCTTGCTGAACACTCTCCGCCCGGATGTGATCTTGGACAAAAAGACCTTCAAGGAAATGCAGGAGCCGAATGCAGAGATCAATGCGGCAGCAAGATTGATTCGCCATCAGGCAGAAAACTGGCGTTCGGAGGCTGCAGAGCACCTTGCCTGTGCCGCGCAGACCAGCTGGGGACATAGTGTCATCGAAGATAACCCGACCTATAAAAATGTCATGGCAACGCTCAAGAGTGCGCAGCCGATCGACCGCGCAACGCGTGTAGGGCTCCTTCAGGATGTGGAAGGGCTACATAGCTTTGCAGACATGATCAATCGTACCCGTCGTCAGGATATTCAGAACGATTTCTGTGTGCGCCGCCCTCAGAGCGTTTCTGTCCATTTTACCCCGGAGCAAAAAGAACTTTATGAAGCACTGATGGATTTTGAAAGTCATGCGCTCAGCTATCTGCACAACAATGTGCCGCTGGAGTTTATGATGAGCACGCTCATGCGGCAGGCTTCCAGCTGCATTTTTGGTCTCGCGCCGTTGCTGAAGGGCATGGTCACACGCCGTCTCGGCGATATTCTTTCGGATTATTGTGATGAAGAAGGCGCTCTCACGGTCAATGAACTTGAAAATCTGAGCATGGGTTCACTGGAAGCCGAATTCCGCGCAATGGCAAACCATGTGATCGAGCTCTCGGAGAATCTGCCTCAGACTGATGAAAAGCTGGAGCGTTTGTTGGAAGTCATAGAAACCAAGAGCCACCAGCAGAACAACAAGATCATCCTGTTCAGCTCGTTCCGTCATACGCTTCGCTATATAGAGCAGCATCTTGCAGAAAAAGGATACCGTGTGGCGCAGGTGAACGGCAGTGTGAAAGACGAAGAACGTCTGGCACTCCGCCAACGTTTTGAACTTCCGGTGGACAATGCCAATGCGCTGGACATCCTTTTGTTCACAGAGGTCGGCTGTGAAGGTCTGGACTATCAGTTCTGCGATTTTATGATCAATTATGATCTTCCGTGGAACCCGATGGCAATCGAACAGCGAATCGGTCGTATCGATCGTCGCGGACAAAAGAGCGATACCGTTATCATCTGTAATCTTGTAACAGAAGACACAATCGATGCAAAGATTTATCACCGTTGCCTGGAGCGCATTGGTGTGTTTGAAAGCTCGATTGGCGAGTGTGCTGGCATTCTTGGCGATATGACTCAGAAAATCAATGAGGCAGTATTCGATTCCTCTCTTACTCAGCAGGAAAAAGAGGAGAAGATTGAAAAAATCGCCGACAATGAGGTTTCCAGAGCGAACGAAATGAAACGGCTGGAGGACGAAAGCAAACAGCTGTTTGGCATTGACATCTCCGGCTATGTGTTGGACAGAAAGGTTATGGATGCCGAAAATCCGTGGATCGGAGAGCGATACATCCAGGCACTTGTGACAGAATACCTCTATCGCATTCTGGGTGAAAAGAAAAACTATATTCAGGGTGAAGGAGCCCATAAAGTTTTGACCCTGAGTGGTGAAAATCGTGCAACTCTGAAAACAAAGCTGCGCAACTCCCGGATGAAGAAATCGGCGATGTACAATCAGTGGATGGATTATCTGAAAGGCTCTGATACGCGCATCTCTGTGACGTTCAACCAGGAAGAAGCAGCACGGGACCGGAATGCGATCTTCTTTACGGCGGTTCATCCGCTTGTAAAAATGGCAGCCGCTGAACTTCATAAAAAGCAAGAGGTTTATATCAAGCTCATTGTGGATGCCAGTGACTATCCTGTTCCCTGCGGAGACTATCCGTTCCTGATCGTAGAGAGAACAATCGTTGGAATGCGGAAAGAGGTTCGTATCGTTCCGATTTCGGAAATCAATCTGTCTGCGTCGGATTTCTGTGACCTGCTGGAAGCAGCGGATTATAAGGAGATTCCTGATGATTGCACGGATAAACAGTGGGAAAAGCTGTCCCAGCTGAAACGGGAACAGCAACAGCAGGCTCTTGCGCAGCTGACGATCGATGTAAAAGAGAAATGCGATTATCGCCGTGCAGCTGTTCTGAAAAGCTATCAGTTCCGCAAAGAAGATCTGTTGGCCCGCATTGAGGCTGTGGACGACGAGAGCATCAAGCGGATGTATACGAGTCAGCTCAACAGCCTCGAAACTGAGAAGAATTCTTCTTTGAACGATTTGGAAAATATCCAGAATTGCGCAGCGGTCGAAGAAAACGTCATTGTTAGGGGAATCATTACGGTTTGTGATTAAATTAAGGATGGCTTATGGGAGATTTATATTCTGAGATCCGGGAACGCAGCAAACAGGATTATGGTCAGAAATTTGAAGAATGGGCACCCCGCATTCTGGTAGACCAGTACAGTGACCGAACACACTTTATCTTTGAGTTGATTCAGAATGCAGAGGATGCTGGGGCAACCTATGTGGCATTTTCCCTTTACCAGGACCGTCTGATTCTGTGTCATAACGGAAAACTGTTTACAGAAGCAGATATCCAGGGTATCTGCGGCATTCGTTCTACGAAAGATGAGCCGGAGTCCGGGAAAATCGGACGATTTGGCATTGGATTCAAGTCTGTCTATGCCTATACGAAAACGCCGCGGATCTATTCTGGCCAGTATTCTTTCCGGATCTGCAATCTGATCCTTCCTTATGCGGAAGAAAATGAGGCGACCGGGGACGATACGATTCTGATTCTCCCATTTGATGGAGAAGTCAATCCCGAAACAGCTTATAATGAGATCGGAGATGCGCTAAAAAAGTATCTTTCTGCGGATGTTTTGTTTGCTCTTTGCAATGTCAGAAATATAAGCTGCAAAATTTATCCGGATGAAAGCGAATGGTCCGTCAGCAAAGAATCCGTTCCAGTGGACAATGGCGTGGATAAAGTCCTGCTGACGCAGAAGCCAACAAATTCCGCAAGAAAACTTCTGGTGTTTCGTACACAAGATAAGCAGCCAATTTTGATTGGATATGAACTCGAAACGGATGACCACGGAAAAGATAGGATTATCCCGACAGAACAGCACTATCTTTATGTTTTCTTCCAGACAGCAGTAGAAACGCATCAGACATTTTACATTCATGTTCCGTTCTCAACGACACCTGCGCGAGACAATGTCAGGCACAATGAAGTGAATCAGCTCCTTGCTGAAAAACTTGCAGCACTTTTTGCCGATAGCATCCGCTGGTTGTTGAAAAATGGTTATGTGACACTTGACTTTTTGAACGAAGTATACCCAATCTTGGATACCTGTAAGGAAGAAAATCTTCGAGGCATCCATGAAATGGGACTTGCACTTTTAAGGGACGGTCTTGCCCTTCTGCCGACCGAAGAAGGCGGCTATTGTTCGATCCAAAATGCAATGTTGCCTTATGCTAAAAATATAGCAGATAATATCACACAGTCCATCTTACAGAGAGAATATGGTGACACAGCCTGTTGGGTAAAAGCAGATGTCTGCCTTGGAGTCAACGAACATCTGATGATGTATCTGACCCATCATTTTGGTCTGCCGGTATTACGCTGGAGGGATGTCCTCCTGCGCCTGACCGCAGAAATTCTGGAAGAACAGACGGATGAGTGGCTTCTGAATCTGTTTGATACGATTTATTCAACCTGTACTGGTGTCTTCCGTTCCAAAGAAAAAGTAGATGCCAAAGGAATCCCCTTTGTCCGGCTTCAGGATGGTTCGCACATCCGCTGCCAGTACGATGGTATGGCACAGGTCTACCTTAATAATCCGATGTCCTGCAAAAATAAAATAAGCGCAGCAATCCTTCAGGATCAGCGCGGCAGAAATTTTTATGTTGATGCACTCGGCATTGAGGAATATAATGCCATTCGGGAACTGAAAGATGATGTGTTGTGCTTTTATGGTGAAGATTCAGATGATACGGATATCCAGTTTGAGGATAATCTGGAACACTTTGAACTGATCGAGCGTGCATTAAAGGAGAATGCAGCGGAGGTGCAACGTATTCTGGCAAATGTCCCAATCGTTTGGGATGGACAGCAATGGAAGAAGCCGGGGGACTGTTATATTCCGTTTGCATTTCTCGATCATTCAGACCTTACAGGACAGGCGGTGCTGAGCCAGCTGAATGTGCCATGGGTGTCGGAAGATTACTATGGGAAAATCCCGGCGGAAGTGTTTGAAAAAATCGGCTGTAACATCGGAATTAAAGATATACTGGTGGATTGTTGTACATATGACGATAGGCTGCAAAGAGCAGATGCCAGTTTCTTTGAAATGCTACAGAAGCGTGTCCTTTACAAGAGATGTCAAAGAGTAGACTACCCGGAAACATGGGATATGTACCATTCTATCGACCATTTACAGGATATCTTGTGTAGTAATTCCGTTGAAATGTCAGTTAAAGCGGTGGATCTTATAAATGAAAAAGTGAAGAAACACCCATTATACGGAAAAATGACCGGTTCTCATAGTAAGGCGTTTAACACCACGACAACTGACAGCGTGAATCATATTCCTTCAATGCTGGCGTTGGAGCTTAGCGGTACAAAATGGTTGTACGATAAGACTGGAACACTTCAAAGTCCCGCTGACATAAAAAAGTCAGACCTAGCTGTGCAGTATTCAGGTCACGGAGCAGAGATATTTGCACAACTTCCCTTTAAGGCAGAAAGCGAAGCTGTCGAGACTGTAATCCAAAGCGTAGAGGAACCATACCAGGCTTTTATCAGTGCTATGCTGAAAAGACCTGATGAACTGCGTCTAATGTGCGAAACATACCAGAAACTTCAGAAAAAGCGACAGAAAGAGACTGACAAAACACAATCTTTAACGGAGTTGCTTGAGAAGCAGAGCAGTGCGCAGACCGAGGTAGAGACAGAGCCAGCTCCAGATGATGAGACATTGGGCGAGTACGGTGCTGTGCGGAACCTGAAACATCGCGAAAAAAAGTTGGAAGAAAACTTCCAAGAGGGACTTGAAGGCCAAAAAACAGTTGCGCCGCGACTGCGGTATACCTGTTCTGAAAGCAACCACGAAGAAAAGGCTTTTTTGCGAGCGCAATATTTTGGTAAGTGCCAGATTTGCGGCAAGCAGATTATCCGATATGATGGAAAACCATACTTCGAGGCGTGCAATATTCTGCCGACGGATTCGATTCCGACAGCGTACAAGCAGAGCATATCAGAGGGATGGAACTCGCTTTGCCTTTGCCCGAACTGTGCAGCAGAATTCAGATATGGAAAGAAAAATCTTTCTGAACTTGTCCGAATGATTCAAACATACAACGTTGAGGAAGAAGATGAAAACCTGATCGTTTGCGATATCGAGATGCAGGGAGAGAAGCGATCAATCAAGTATACTGGAAAACATTTTCTGGCACTGCAAAAGGCAATCGGATTTTATGATGACTATATTAAGAAAAAAACTGATACAGTGAAAGATGAATCCGATGGTTGAGATAACTCTGGCAAGCAGTGCATTCGTGCGCACAAATGCAAATTTTGCGTTGCAAAATGCTTGTTGGGAAATCCCAAACCCTTTCTGATCTGCACCGTTCCGGTGCAGGCTGCGCATTCTTTCCGAACGCTATTGAATGTGTCAATGCACACTCTCTCCGAAAATCCGGGGCGCTTTTTGGTGCAAGCGTCAATGGCATAATTCCTAAGTTCATGATAGAATAGGTGCGTTGTGTGCCTGACACATGAAAACGGAAAGGACGATGCAGAAATGGAGCAGCTTTATCTGATGCCCGGTGAGGAACGCTACACAAAGTTTCGGGATGAGAACGGTGTGCCCAAAATCCGTTACACCTACTGCTCCCTGCACGGCAAGTTGTTCAATTGCGTGTGCCGCTCAACAGATGAAGCCCAACGGCTGTGTGAAGATTGGCTCGTAACGCAGGATCGCTGCTACATAAACTAAAAAAGTCGCCGAGGATTCCGCCCCATGAAAGGGTTAGAATCCTCGGCGACTTTCGTTTATCGGGTCTGCTGCTTTTCCTGTGCGTCTTTTTCTTCTGCGAAGAACAATTCAATATTTTTCTGTGCCTTTACCAACTCCTGCATTTCTTCTCGTGCCTTGCGATAGTCCGGGTAGGCTGCTTTCTTTTGGGTCAGAAGATCGGAATACTCTGCATTCAGTGCTTTGACCTTCGGCAGCTTTTTTAAGCCAGTTTCATCGAAAGCGGCCTTGGCTACTTTGTGCAGTGTGATTTCTTCCCGGTGAGTATCCAGAAACTTTTTGCTATATCCCGCTTTCCGGTAGGCATCGTAGACTGGGTGGGTCTTGGCGTAATTGACGATGTGCGTTTTCAGCACAGCAATTTCCGCCATCCGTGTTTCGGCGGCTTTGATGGAATCTCCCAGCTGGTGGTATTTTTCTGTTGCCGCCGCTGTGCGTTCATTCAGTTCATCTGCGCTGCCAATTTTGTGCTCCTGCAAGAAAATCAGCGTCTTGGACATTTCTTTCAGATTATATTTTTTCGCCCATCGTGCATAGCCTTCGCTTTTGCCCTCGGAGAGCTTTGCCTGAATGTCAACCAGCAATTGGAACGGCGGCTCTTGGAACGGCTGTGTCTGACGCGGACGGTGTTCGGTTTTTCCCGCAATCACCGCTTGCAGTTCATCCTCACTGTACCCAGCCCCCAGCGTTTTGAAGCGGATGAACCGCTTCTGCCGTGCGCCTTTGACGGAAGTGTATTTTCCACGCTTGACCTCATAACCCTGTTGTTCCAGTTTTTGCAGAAAATCTTCGTAATCCTTGGGCTTTTCTGCAAGGATGCTGTCGATGATGCCACACAGCCTATCACGATTGCTTTCTTTGGGTGGATAGAGGGTACGTTTCTGCCGTTCCCGGTAGGGCTTTATTTCAATAACAGAGAGCTGATGCTCCAGACAAATCAAGTCGCTCAACCTCTGAACGGCCAGTGCCGAAAAGAAAAAATCCCGGAACTTTTTTGAATCGTCCAATGCGGTGGAGTTGAAAATCACATGGTTATGGATGTGGTGACGGTCTGTGTGGGTGGCAACGATAAAAGCGTATTTGCCCTTGGTAAACCGCATGGCAAGTTCATAGCCCACCTTGTTGGCTTCCTCGGCGGTGATCTCACCGGGTTTGAAAGACTGTCGAATTTGATAGGCGATGATGTCGCTTTTCTGTCTGCGCCCGGTAGCAAGTTCATACTGCCGCTTGGAAAGCATAAATTCTTCATCGACTGTCAGAGGGCTACACTCGTAGCAGCTTACCAGTTCACCTTGTTCGGTCTTATCTGGATTCTGCACATAGTCTGTGCGGCTTTTCAGACAAGCCGCAACCGACTTGCCCTTGTTTTTGTGCAACGCGATCAGCCGTGTCGCGGCCATCCTGAATCACCCCCATAAAAGAAAAATGCCGCCCGAAGGCGGCAAACGATTAAAACTATTTCTTACAGTTCGGCAAGCCACTCACTGAAACGTCCGATGTCCTCGGTGATGGCTGTTGCACCGAAAAAGAGAACGAAGCAGATGAACTCAGCTACCAGCAGGATAAAGAACTGATCCCAAGTCTGGCGGTAGGCAGTGTAGATGCCGCAGCCGAAGATGTAGAGCATCAGCGGAGCAACCACATAGCTGGACAACGTGAGCAGCCACTTCGCCATCAGAGCCAGAAAAGCCACAAAGAGAGAAACCGGGAAGAGAACAATTTTCTTCAGCATAGACATCATATCAGGCACTTCCTTTCTGTTCGCTCTTATTATAAAGGTATCGACTATTGCACTGCAAGGATGTCAAGCATTATATGTACCCCCGCAGTCCTCCAACTGCGGGAATTTTTATAGCTCTGCCAGCTTGGAAAGAATTTGCTTGCCAATGTCAATCAGTTCATCCAGCCGGGTGCGCAGATCAGCAAGGTCGGCAGAGTAGATCTTGCCGTTTTCGTTAGCGCGTTTGGCGACCTGATTCAGATTGTTACTGCAATTCTGAAGCAGATAAGCCATTCGGCGCAGCTGTGGAAGGTCGAGGTTCAGGCAGTAGCCATCCAGTGCCATTTTGCGGATATAGGCACTCAGGTTGCGGATGCCCATGCTGAGCATCTTTTCATAGATACGGTTCTTTTCTGTTTTGCTCAAGCGCAGGATGATGGTTTCATCCCGCTTTTCTTTCATCGTGCATCACCATCCTTATCATAATAGCTGCGGAACGGTTTGACAGGCTCCAGCTTGTCCGACTTTTCTTCCAGCGCAGCCAGCACGGACGGACGAGTTGTGGGAGTTTCTTCTGTTTTTTCGGGAGAATTCTGTGCCGAACTGCGATCAATGTTCAGCAAGGCGTTCAATTCAGCAAGTCGGGCAGACTTTTCAGCCAGTTCTTCCTCCTGTGCGAAGGGCTTTGCCACTTCAACCTCTGCGGCCTGCTTCTGCTGTTCAAGATTTTGCAGAGCATTTTCAGCGTCTGCAATTCGGTCAGCGAAATTGTCGATGGCATTGTCCAGACGAGTGATATTGCCGCGCGCATCATCGCCCAGCGACACCGGGTAGCTTAATTCTGCCCGGAGAACGGCCTGATGCTCATTTTTGAAGCTGTCGAATCGAATGTTCAGTTCAAAGCCACGGTAGGTGCCCAGCAGCATCATATCAGCATTGGGCATCTCCTGCCGAGCCAGCAGCAGCCGTTCACCCGCAGCCTTTTTGTCATCGTACACCATGCCCTTGATGGTCATACCGCAGAAGTTTTCCTTGTCCTGTGGGTGTATAGCTGCAATTTCGGAATCGTTTTTCAGCGCAGCAATGCGGGCTTTCTGCTTCTGGATTTCTTCCGGGAATGTTTTGAGCAGCTTATCCTCCAGACGATATTTCTGATTCTGGAAGTCTCCGCGCAGCACCTTCAATTTTGCTACCTGCACGTCCAAGTCCATCTTTTCCCGGATGCGAGGGTCACCTGCACACAGAGCCTTGATTTCTGCGTAAGATAAAGCCTGTTCGTCAATATCATCGCAAGATCGCATAGGCGATTTGCTCGTCATGATCTGCGAGATAAACTTCTGCTTATTCTCAAGGGTCTGATAGAGGTAGGCGTCAAATGTTGATTCAGTGACGTAATTATAGACGTACACTTGTTTATTTTGATTACCTTGACGGATGATTCTGCCGTTACGCTGGGTCATATCAGACGGACGCCAGCCCACGTCCAGATGATGCACTGCCACAAGAAGCGTCTGGACGTTGGTCCCTGCTCCCATTTTGGCAGTGCTGCCCAGCAGTACACGCACCTGTCCGCTGCGTACCTTGGAGAAAAGTTCTGCTTTCTTGTTCTCTGTATCTGCGTTGTGGATGAACTCGATCTCCTGTTCGGGCACACCGGCGTTGAGCAGCTTGGTGCGAATATCATCATAGACGTTGAACGAACCGTCCCCCTTGGGAGTAGACATATCGCAGAAAATCAGCTGGGTCAGCTTCTGCTCCTTGGTGTCGTTCCAGATGCGCAGGACGTTGTTGACGCAGGCATTTAACTTGCTGTTGGGGTCATCGGGCAGAGCGGAATTCATCAACCGCTGGTCAAGACCGATTTTGCGGCCATCCGACGTGATTTTCAACATATTATCCACAGAAGGGGCAACAGAACCGCTGTGGACTTCGGCTGCACGTTCGCTCAACGCCTGCACCATGTCCTGTTGGATTTCCGAAGGTTTGACCACCACCGTCTCAAATTTTGCATCAGGCACTGGGAGATGAAGCTGGTCGCTGGTCTTGATATCTGCTGCTTCTTTGAACATCGCCATCAGTTCAGGCAAGTTGAAGAACTTCGCAAAACGAGTGCGTGCACGGTATCCGGTGCCTTCGGGCGCAAGTTCGATGGCAGTAGTAGTTTCACCAAAAGTAGAAGCCCACGCATCAAAATGGGTCAACCCTTTCTGCTGCAAGGTGTTGTACTGGAGGTAGCGCATGAGGGTGTACATCTCGGTCATACTGTTGCTCAGGGGTGTACCCGTTGCAAAAATCACGCCACGGCCACCGGTGATTTCATCCAGATAGCGACACTTGCCGAACATATCGCTGGATTTTTGTGCCTCGCTCGTACTCAAACCTGCGACATTACGCATTTTCATGTACAAGTAGAGGTTCTTAAACGCCTGACTTTCATCTACAAACAACCTGTCTACGCCCAATTGTTCAAACGTAACCACATCATCTTTACGGTCTGTGCCTTGCAGCTTTTCCAATTTCTGTTTCAAAGACTTGCGCAGCTTTTCCAGCTGCTTTACCGTGAAATGCTCGCCAACCTGCGCTTTCGCTTCTTCGATGGCCTCCTCGATTTCATCCATCTGTTCCTGAATCAGACGCTCCTGTCGTTCTGCGGACAAGGGTATCTTTTCAAACTGGCTGTGTCCGATGATAACTGCATCGTAGTCGCCGGTCGCAATTCGCGCACAGAATTTTTTTCGATTACCGGGTTCAAAATCTTTCTTGCTGGTGACCAGCAGCTTTGCATTGGGGTACAGGCGTAAAAACTCGCTGGCCCATTGTTCCGTCAAATGGTTTGGCACGACAAAAAGACTTTTCTGACACAAGCCCAGACGTTTCAGTTCCATAGCGGAAGCCGCCATCTCAAAACTCTTGCCAGCACCGACTTCGTGCGCCAAAAGGGTGTTGTACCCATACAGCACATGGGCAACCGCATTGCGCTGATGCTCTCGCAAATCGATCTCCGGGTTCATGCCCACAAAATGAATGTGACTACCGTCATACTCACGGGGGCGGGTGCTGTTAAAAAGCTCGTTGTACTTTTTTACCAGTAGGGCGCGTCGCTGTGGATCTTTCCAGACCCAGCCAGCAAATGCGTCCTTGATGGCCTGCTGTTTCTGCTGGGCGAGGGTGGTTTCGTTTTGATTCAGCACACGCTTTTCTTTCCCATCCTCCTCGATGGTATCATAAACGCGGCTGTCACGCAAATTCAAGGTGTCTTCCAAAATCTTGTAAGCGTTGGCCCTGCGGGTACCGTAGGTTTCGGTGGCCATAATGTCACCAAAGCCAGTAGCAGATTTATTGCTGATTCGCCATTCGGAGGTATAGGGAGAATAGCGGACAGTAATGGAGTTGTTGTAGCGGATACGGTAAGGCGGCTGAAAAGTTTCCATCATGAACTGCTGCACGATAGAGGGATCAAGCCATGTGGCACCCAGCCGCACGTCAATTTCAGATGCCTCCAGATCTTTGGGCTGTGCCTTGGTCAGTGCGTCCACATTAACCTTGAACTCCGGGTGACTTTCCGCAGCAAGCTGTGCTATCCGCAGCTTATCGCGTACATTACCCGAAAGGTATTCGTCCGCAGTCTGCCAGCCTGCTTCCGGGTCGTCAGCATCCGCAGCAGGGTCTTTGAAAATCACGCCGGACAATTCGGTGGTGATGCGCTCATAGTTACCGGGAGTGCCCAGCAGTTCTGCCATATAAGGCAGGTCTACTTTACCGTGTTCCCCGATGGACACCGCCAACGCTTCGCTGGGGGTATCCACACTGGTGACAACACGCTCTGGCCGAATCGTCCGCTTGGTGAATATATCTGCCTTGGACTTGAGATTTTTATTCTCGTCCAGATTCTCCAGTGAGCAGAGCAGATAGTAGGAACTGTCATCATCGAACAGGCGGGCGTTTTTCTTGTCGTTAATCAGGCCGTATTTTGCAGTAAAGGCATCGTAGGCGGCGTTCAATTTTGCTTGCGATGCCTTAATGTCCTCGTCCGAGAAGTCGTTCAGCTGCTGGTCAATCAGTTCGTTGACGATCTGCCGCAACTCCACCATACCAGCTACACGGCCTTTGGCGTTGTCGGACAGTTCGATTTGCGTCATGATGGAGTTTTCGCGGTAGTAAATGTCACCATCTACCACGGTGTAGCTAAAATTCTTCACGGCGGGGTCTGCAGGCAGCGTTTTGCGCTGTGCTTCCGCATCTGCGACGTCCGGGGCAGCAATCTCCACCGCAGTGTAATTGCCCTCGATGTGCTGCACCGCCTCGGCAAGCTGGTCTGCAAGGCTGGTGCCCTCAAGGGGCGCAACCGTCAGTTCCTCTCGTCCATACTGGGTGCTTTCGGTGGAGAGTACGCCCAGAACCATCTCCGGGTGGTCTACAAAATACTGGTTGATGGCAAAGCCATCTTCCGTTTTGCCAAGCTGCACCCATGCAGGCTCATGGTCGATGGGGCGGTCACGCTTCTGCAGGAAGATGATGTCGCTGACAACATCCGTACCGGCATTTGCCTTAAACGCATTATTCGGCAGACGGATAGCACCCAGCAGGTCAGCACGCTCTGCCATGTGCTTGCGGGCGGTGCTGTCCTTGCTGTCCATGGTGTAGCGGCTGGTGACGAACGCCACCACGCCGCCCGGACGCACTTGGTCGATGGCTTTCGCAAAGAAATAGTTGTGGATGCTGAATCCCAGCTTGTTGTACGCCTTGTCGTTGACCTTGTACTGACCAAAGGGCACGTTGCCCACAGCGAGGTCATAAAAATCACGGCGGTCGGTGGTTTCAAATCCGGCAACGGTAATGTCAGCCTGCGGATACAGTTTTTTCGCAATGCGCCCAGTGATGCTGTCCAGCTCCACGCCGTACAGCCGACTGTCTGCCATGCTATCCGGCAGCATTCCGAAGAAGTTGCCCACACCCATGGACGGCTCCAAGATGTTGCCAGACTGAAACCCCATTTTCTCGACTGCATCATAAATGGAGCGAATCACAACCGGAGAGGTATAGTGGGCGTTCAGGGTACTGGAGCGGGCGGCGGCGTATTCATCCTCGGAGAGCAGCCCTTTCAGTTCGGCGTATTCCTTTGCCCAACTATCTTTGCCGGGGTCAAAGGCATCCGCCAGACCGCCCCAGCCCACATATTGCGAAAGCACCTGTTGCTCCTCGGCGGTGGCACCACGGTGCTCCTCTTCCAGCTTGAACAGGGTACGGATAGCTTCGATGTTCCAGGCGAATTTCTGTTTGGGGCCTCCGACACCCAAATCATCATCCGTGATGTGGAAGTTCCCGGCAGGCTCCGGCGCAGGTTCAACATTCAGGGCTTCATCCAAGGCAGCGGCATCCGGGAAGGTCTGCACTTTTCCGTCCATCACAGTAGAGATGGGGAGTTCGTCCAGTTCTTCGTCCGTAAGCGGCGGTTTGTCCTCGTCCGGCTCATGCGCAGGAGTGAGATTGACCGTCAGGTTGTGCAGATGGATGTTGCCCGGCTGGCGCAGCAGCCGTTCCAGATTTTCCTTGCTTTCCGAGCGGGCAACCGGATAGACCTCATCCGGGTCACGAAGCTGGATGTTCAGAGTTCCGACAGTTTCGACCGTAAAATCCTTACCGTCCAGACGGATTGTATCGCCCACACGGTAATTACGCTCTTTTGGGAGAGCGGGAACAGGTTCATTTTCTGCCAAAAACTTTGCCTTTTCCACTGCAAGCCAATCGGCGGCGGTTCGTTCATCCGTCTCTTTTTTCAAAGCGGTGCAATAGGATTCGGCCTGCTCCTTGTCTGTAAATTGCGCCATTCCGTTATCATTTGCATAGTAGCCCTCATTGAGATCATCCCAGATAGCAAAAAGCTGGGACGTACCTCCGACCACTTCGCGGACAGAAAAACGCTCATATTCCGGCACCTCGGATTCCTTGTAGATGGTTTCTGCCTGCTCCAGCATTTCATCCACACGCTGGCTAGGTTCATTCTGCCGCAGACCGTCCTCGAATTGTCGTTTGTTGATAACTTCGTTATCCCACGACTGTCCGTGTGCGCTGGTGTCGATGCGAACATCCGTTTCGCCGATATAGCCAATGGTGCCCTCGATGGTTCCAGTGGGCAAATCAACCATTACATCGTCACCGACTTTGTAGCCGTTTTCTTCCTGTACAGTGGTACGCTGCTCTTTTTCCTCATCGGTCAGGTAGCGGTCGGATTGGATCATCAGGTCGATATACTTTTCCACCTGCGCCCATTTCAGGGTGATTTTCTGGTGGTCGGGGTAATGGTCAAATTCCAATCCCTTCCAGTCGTGGTTGACGAAGCCTCGGCTTCCGTCCAGAAAATCGTGGGAGTGCCCACCAATGCCGTACTCCTTTGCCAGTGCTTTGGCACGGAGTTTGCGGTCAGGCTGGGTCTGGTACAGCGCCATAATGCGCTGTTTGCCGCCTGCAAACCCTGAACCATGCCGCCGCAGCTCGTTCTCAATTTCCGATTGCGATAACGAAAAAGCGGAGGGCGTTTTTTCGCTCTCCGCTCGGTCGATTTTTTCGATTTGCTGGGCTTCGGTGGGGATGTTCGCATCCAGAAAACTTAGCTGTAGATCAGCTCCGTCATCACCAGTTCCTCTGCCTGCGCTTTCAGACTGTTCATGTGCTGCACCCACATCAGTTGGTTCTGCGCTTTGTCCGGGGCCGGGTTCTGCTTCAGCAGTTCGGCCATCATCTGCTGCATCCGGCTCTCTGCCGTCTGCTCCAGTTCCATCAGATGCGGGTACAGCGTCCCGTTCAGGAGCATCGAATTGTACAGTACCGGGCGATACTGCTTCAGGTAATTCCGGCGCATCCTGCCGTACTTGCCCAGCGGGGTCTTCGGCTGGCTGAGGGTCAGGTTCGGGAGCTGGTAATCCCCGATCTTCGTGTAATTCAGACTGCTGCTCATATTCTTCCATCCTTTCTACGTTTCGGCGGCGGGTCGTGGTTTTCACCGTCCGCTCGATTTTGCGTAAGACCTCGCGGCTGATGTCGCTGGTAGCGGCACCCAGCGCATAGACTGCATCGGGTGTGGAAAAGGTGTGGATGGCCTGAAAGTCATCCTTGTCAAAGTAGCCTTCCGGTTCAAACCCGCATCGTTCTAATAGAGTGTAGGTGACGCTCATTGTCGCAGCGGCCTTGAACTGAAGTTCCTTTCCGCTACTATCATAATCATCAAAGAAAGAGCCGTCAACGATGTTGAGGATGTCGCCGCTGTTGTTGTCCCAATAATCGTTCACCAGCTTCTCCGCAATATTTACGAGCTGCTGGCTGAGCCGTTCATGGCTGATGCCGTATTCTGCGGTCAGCATCTCAGACACCGGCTTGAAAAGGTCGTCATTCATTTCCCATCGTTCCGGGTCGCGAGAATTGCGCCGTACTCCGGTGTCCGACACATCAAACACATAGTGCAGACGCGGGTATCCGCTGGATTCGTCCAACAGGGCGATGCCCTTGGAGCCACGCCGGACATACCGGTTCATGCGGTTGTTCCAGATGTCGTAATCGGCGCAGGCTGTGGCATCGGGTCGCTGGGCGTAGATCATAAGCTGGTCCGCAAAGGGGTACTTGTACAGCCGGGATGCGGTGGTCAGGTAGTCTGTCCAGCTTTCCCAGTACCGGGTCAAGCCGTTGGCTGTGCGCTGGGCAAGGGCGAGATATTCTTCGGTTTTGCTTGGCATTTTGGCCTCCTTCCGTTTTTGAGCATAAAAATAGCGGGCAACCGTTTTGGAGCTGCCCGCTGGAAAGTGTATTGAGATAAGATTATTTGCTATTGTCCTTTATGTACTTCATAACGCAGCACCCCATCACGATGACGGGAAGCACGGTTCGTAAACCGAGGTCGCCGACCCGCACATTTACATCAATCACAAGCCCTGCAAACCATGCCGCTAAAGTGAAAACAGTTGCCCAACCGTAACTCATAGAACTGTACTCCTTCATATGTGAATATTCAAAACTCTCTTCTCAGCTTCAGCTTTCATAGCTGCCCGCAAGGAACTTACATTTATTCGACTCGAATGTTTACCGGATTCAGTGTAAGGTTGCCTCTGCCTACCACCTTATACCATTTGCCTCGTTCAAGTTTGATTCTTTCTGTTACACCCTGTGTAATATATCCGATTTTGTATTTTTCTCCAGTCTCAACATCGGTAAAGACCACCTCAGTATCACAATCACCGCTCACTTTTACAGTTCCCCAAAGTGGCTGTATTTGTTCTGTCTTTATAGTGCCTTCATCATCTGAAAGGGTGAAAGTATGGCTTCTCTGAATATTGATATAAATCATTACCAGAAAAACCGCTGCCAGACATAAGGCAAACTTTCTTGTTTTCATCGAAACACCTCCTGTAAATTCGGTTTTATCGAATCATATCACATACGCGAACACTCCAAAACTACAGCTCAGTTTCCACCGCAAGCTGCTCCTGCTTTTCTTTTTCGTCAGCGATTTGGACATCAACATCTTCGCGCATCTTTTTCAGAAGTGCAAGAACTCGCTTGATTTGATCCTTGGTGTTTTCCACCCTGCTCTGTGCCTGATTGATGTGATCCAGAACCGCCCAGTCTGCAAAGAGGCCGTCAAAGAAGAAATCCGCAAATTTCAAAAAGCTGTCCACCGTAACCTGAAGGTCTGCGGTGATTTCAACATCGGAAAGTTCAGTTTTGAACCGCCGCAGTTCCACTTGGAGCTGTTCGATTTGTTCCTGTGCATCGTCCAGTTCCTCATACTTGGCAAGATCGGCCATCAAACCGCCGCCCATTACGTCCCATGTACTCCAGCCCTCGGCATTGTCGAGGGTTTCCAGAACTTCATTGACCGTATGCAGGGCGGTCTTTCCGGCGTTGATAGCTTCCAGCAGCTCCCGTTTTTGGACTTTCAGCGCGGCAATACGGCTTTCGCTTTCCGCAACCTGCTGTGCGGCAGGGTGGGCAGATGCTTTGATGCTTTTGATTTTTTCGGAAAGAGCAGCTTGATACTGCCTTTCGCAATCGGACAGCCGTGCCAACCTATTTTGAATTTGTGCTAAATCAGCATCAACGGAAGAAAGGTCATGGAGAGCCGCATCGTACTTGACACGGGCTGCATAGGCTTCCTGCCGTTCTTTGTCCAGCTTTTCATCCATCTTTCCGATGACCTGATAGAAAAATGCGGCAAGGCTGTGTCCCTCCAGACGGTCCACGTCAGCCTGTTCCGCCAGCTTGGATTTTTCCAGCTTTTTCAGACGATCAGCAAGCGTATCTCTCTGGGCGGTCAGTTCTTTCTGCTTTGCTTCACAGTTCTTCTTTTCTGCGACCTGCTGCCAAAGTTCTTTCAATGTAGAATCACTCATATGGAATGTCCTTTCCAGGCATTACGTTTCTTCATTCAGAAGCTGGTTCAAAAAATGCTGCCGATTATTTACAAATGTTTTGGTGATAACGTAGCTGTCCGTATCTTCATACTGACAAGGATGAATCGTGCCATTGTCGAAGCTAAAAATTTCAGCATCAGGCATTCCGAGGAGAATGGGTGAATGTGATACTATAATGAATTGCGCCCCTTCTTGGGCACACCGATAAATGTTGATCAGTAACGTGAGCTGCCTCTGCGGGGATAGCGCAGCTTCCGGCTCGTCAAAAATATAGACTCCATCTGCATCCATGTAGTCCTGCGCAATGGCGAGGAAACTTTCACCGTGTGATTTTTGGTGATAGCCTTTGGAGGGATGATCGTCATCGGAATAGTCGATTTCCTTGGTGGCTACATTATAGAAACTCTCTGCTCGGAGAAAATACCCGAACTTTGGTCTGCGATACCCCTTGGAAATCGTCATAGCCTCACATAGTTCCGAATGGGAGTTGTATGTGGAAAATGAATAGTTCTTCGTTCCACCCTCTGCGTTGAAGCCGTAAGCAACAGCGATTGCTTCCAGAAGCGTAGATTTTCCACTTCCATTTTCGCCAACAAAGAACGTAATGGGCTTATGGAATGTAAAAGTGTCGATTCCACTGATGGCAGGAATCTGACGAACATAATTGTATGGGCGAACTCTGTTCCAGTCGATGGTCAGCCCTTGGATAAACAAATCGTTCATACAGCACTCCATACTATATAATGTAAGAAACACTTAGCTCCGCTCAAACCCAAGATAGCGGGTGCCCTGAAAACTCAGCTTTCCGATGTCGCCCTGCACGAGCAGACCATAATCGCTTCCGTCCACTTCAAATTCCATCCGGTCGCCGCTCTCCACCTGAAAAGTCACATAGTACGATGTAAATGTGCTAGTGTCGTATCCGTGCGCACCGGACATATCTCCGGCATTGGCACTGCTGGAATGCGAAACATCGGTGCGCTTTGCTACCACTGTTGCCGGAACGGTAAGCCGCGGCGAGTGGTTGTTTTTGTTCCATGTGCGGAGATTTGAAATTAGAGCAAAGAAAAACATTCCAATAAAAAGCAGGAACAGGATTGGGAAAATGAAGCTGAATATAGCGTCAAACCATCCAAAAAACATTTTACTCCTCCAAAATTTCTTCCAGCAGGTCCTTTACATCGTCCAGAAAAGATTCTTCTC
>OGHQ01000141.1_pt1 | contig 25150 bp, 20 predicted proteins | sample 1571561 | NCBI WGS metagenome assembly OGHQ01 (sample SAMEA2581941, study PRJEB24529) | metagenome | biome: Human gut stool | place: China | collected 2011
TCCTCGCCGGCGGCGGCGCGTTTGGCGGCCTCTGCGGCGGCGTTGGCGCTGGCCATCACCCGGGCGATGAACTGCTCGTAGACCGAGGGGGTCAGCTCTTCGCCCGCGCCCTCGGTGGGGAGGATGCCGTGGACGTCGTACTGGCCGGGCCGGGTGTAGGCGGTGTAGCCACTGCCGTTGGCAGCGGCCAGCATCCACTCACCGCTGGCCCAGCCGGTAAAACTCCGGCCCACGTTGACGCAGCCTGTTTCGTCCAGCGCCAGCGGCTCGGCCAGCGTGCCGTCCGTGTGCCGGATGTGGAGGGTGACGACACACCCGTTCCACTGCTCCGGCAGGCTGAATTCCAGCCGGTCCACACCCTCGGCTTTCTGTGCGCCCAGATGCAGCCGGTGGGGCTGGGCGAGGAATTCCGTGCCGCCGAAATCCCGGGCTGTGATGTTGATCTGCATGGTAAAAACTCCTTTCGTTTGGTTTTGCGTTTGCCTCTGGCCCGATTGTAGCGCAGAACGGCAGTGGGCGGAAGTACATACTTTTTTATTGAGAATTTGGCGGGTTAGGCATTTTGCCAAACGGACTTTTTCGGAGAGAAATGACCCCCTGATTTTCGCTTGAAAACAGTCCGAAAACAGTCCGTGATTTGTGTCGAAAATGAGCTTGTTATGGCCGGTTTGACGCCGCAAAGCGGGCTGGAGATACTGCAAAAAACACCCCGGAAATGCCAACTTAAATGTTAAAAATATATGAACAAGTATGACTTTATTTTTGCGAAAAAATCGGAGAGAAATCATTGAATTTCATGAAATCGAGAGTAAACTATGTACAGAATGCACAAAAAACTATGTGAAGGAATTGACGAGCGCCTGACCTTCGATTTGACAAAACGGCCTCAGTCTGCTAAAATAACGTCCGCTCAACACACGTTGCAGCGCATAAAATTCATCACGGTGAAGTGAAAAGCCGCTTTTGCGGCACCCGCTGTGCGGGGCATTTACGCACAGTCTGACGGGCCTTGAGATACAGGCCCGCTGTCCATTCCAAAATCTGAAAAGAGAGGAGTTGTCTCGTATCGCTTCCGTCAAATTTAAGAAAGCATTGCCCGGCTGCACCCGTGCAGCCTCATCCCGTGTGCTGGCGTTCTGCGTCATGGCTGCGTGTCTCGTGTTCACGCTGGCTGTGACCGCCGCGAATCTGCGGCTGACCTACGTCACAGACTCCCACGGTGCGCGGCAGGTGGTCCTCACTTCCGAGAGCGACCCTGCCCGCGTTATGAGCCTTTCCGGCATCGAGGCCGAGGAGGGAGACGAAGTCTATTACACTGCCTTTGCCGGCAGTCTGGCATCCCTGAACATCGAGCGCGCCTTCAGCGTCACCATCGAGGCTGACGGCCAGGAGTACCCCGTCAAGATGGTGGTGGGTACCGTCGCCGATGCTCTGGAACGTGCCGGCATCACTCTGGAGGGGGACGACTACACCGAGCCCGCCCTCAGCGCGATGGTCACGGCTGGCAGCAAGATCGAAGTCCACCGCGTCGAGTATCAGGACAAGGTGGAGACGCAGGCTGTCCCCTACGACACGGAGTACGTCTACACCAGCCTCTACTTCCGCAACACCAACCGTGCCACCACCCTGCAGCATGGCTCTGAGGGCCAGCAGACCGTCACCACCCGGGAGCGCTGGGTGGACGGCGAGCTGGAAAACAGCGTCGTCACCGATGTGACCACCACCGTGGAGCCTACCGACCATGTGGTCAAGACCTATGGCGCCGGTGCGCCCGTCTCGCCTCTGACCGGCCCGGACGGCACCACCAACGCCCCCGCCAGCTACAGCAAGGTCCTTACCGGCAAGGCCACCGGCTATTATTCCAAGTCGGGCAAGGGCTCTTCCGGTCTGGGTCTGGGTTACGGCACCGTGGCCGTTGACCCCGATGTCATCCCCTACGGCACCCTGCTGTATATCACCTCCACCGACGGCAGCTTCGTCTATGGCTACGCGGTAGCCACCGACACCGGCATCGCCGTGCAGGATGGCCGCATCCTCGTGGACCTGTTCTACGAGACCTACGCGGAGTCGGTCATCAACGGCGCCATCAACGTCAACGTCTACGTCGTGGGCTGATGCGCCTTTGAAAAACTGAAGTAAAATAGTGAAAAAACATCCGCTCTGATTTTTTGCCAAATGTGCAAAATTCGGGGCGGATGTTTCTTTTTTGCCTTTATTCTGTTAAGTCTGCCGATATTTCTTGTCTAAAATTAGGGATGTTGTATATATAAGAAAAATATCGACGAAAAGATTATGGTATATTCTACAAGAAAACTCTTGAAAAATCCGACGAAATTCTTTAATATAAGAGAGTAAAAGGCACAGGACTGCCCATGCGGCCTGTGCGGGGAGGAGCTGTTTATGAAACCGACTGAGGAAAAGACCCGCAGCAATCCATCGGATCTTCCGGTGTATTTGTTCAAGCAGGGCAATAACTGTGAAGCGTACCGCTATTTTGGCGCACACATCGAGCAGCGGGCCGGGGAGACAGGCGTGGTGTTCCGCGTCTGGGCACCGCACGCGACGGCCATCAGTGTAGTAGGCGATTTCAATAGCTGGAAACCGGGCAGCCACCCGATGCGCAAGGTGGACAATGACTCCGTGTGGGAGCTGTTCATCCCGGGCATGAAGGAATACGACGTTTACAAATATTGCGTGACCACCCGGGCGGGCGACCTTGTCTACAAGGCTGACCCCTATGCGTTCCACGCAGAGACCCGCCCCTCGAACGGCAGCAAGGTCTACGATCTGAACGGCTTTGTCTGGCACGACGAGGCGTGGCAGAACGCCCAGAAGAAGGCCGATGTCATCAACGGCCCCATGAACATCTACGAGATGCACGCCGGCAGCTGGAAGCAGAAAGAGGGCGGCCTGCCCTACAATTACTCCGAGCTGGCCGACGAGCTCATCCCGTACATCACCGAAATGGGCTACACCCACGTGGAGCTGCTGCCCGTCATGGAGTACCCCTTCGATGGCAGCTGGGGTTATCAGGTGACGGGCTATTTCGCCCCCACCAGCCGCTACGGCACCCCGAAGGACCTGATGGCTTTCGTGGACAAGATGCATGAGGCGGGCATCGGCGTCATCATGGACTGGGTGCCGGCTCACTTCCCGAAAGACCAGTTCGGCCTGTACAACTTCGATGGCGAAGCCTGCTACGAGGACCCGAACCCCAAGCGCGGCGAGCACAAAGAGTGGGGCACCATGGTGTTCGACTTTGGCCGCAGCGAGGTGCAGAGCTTCCTCATCTCCAGCGCGCTCTACTGGCTGGAGCAGTACCACATCGACGGCCTGCGTGTGGACGCTGTGGCTTCCATGCTCTATCTGGACTACAACCGCAAGCAGGGCGAGTGGGAACCCAACAAGGACGGCGGCAAGGAGAACCTTGAGGCTGTGGCATTCCTGCGCAAGCTCAACGATACGATTCTGGGCCGCCACCCCCACAAGTACATGATCGCAGAGGAGTCCACCGCCTGGCCGATGGTCACCAAGCCCGCTTCCGACGGCGGTCTGGGCTTCAATTTCAAGTGGAACATGGGCTGGATGAACGACATGCTCAGCTACATGAAGACTGACCCGCTCTTCCGTGCGGGCAACCACAACAAGGTCACGTTCAGCTTCTTCTACGCCTTCAGCGAGAACTTCGTGCTGCCCATCAGCCACGACGAAGTCGTCCACGGCAAGGGTAGCCTCATCAACAAGATGCCCGGTGACTATGAGGCCAAGTTTGCAAACCTGCGCACCTTCTTTGGCTACATGATGGCTCACCCTGGCAAGAAGCTGCTGTTCATGGGTCAGGAGTTCGGCCAGTTCACCGAGTGGAACGAGACCAAGTCTCTGGACTGGATGCTGCTGGGCTACGACAAGCACACCGAGCTGCAGACCTACGTCAAGACCCTGAACAAGTTCTACAAGGACCATCCCGCCTTCTGGCAGATCGACTACAGCTGGGAGGGCTTCCAGTGGATCGTCCCCGACGACTCCCGTCAGAGCGTCGTGGCCTTCCTGCGCAAGGATGCAAACGGCAAGCAGATCCTCGTGGTCTGCAACTTCAACCCCGTCCTGCGCGAGGGCTACGCCCTGGGCGCACCGAACTCCGGCACCTACAAGGAGATCCTGAACAGCGACGACGAGGCGTTCGGCGGTGCCGGCACGGTCCACAACAAGGCTGTCCGCTCCAAGAAGAAGCCGCTCCACGGCTTCGAGCAGAGCATCACCATCACGCTGCCTCCCATGAGCGTGCTTTATTTCGAGGTGCCTGCAAAGCGCACCCGCAAGACCGCCGAGGAGAAGGCCGCGGAAAAGGCTGCACCCAAGAAGGCTTCCAAGACCGCAAAGGCCAAAAAGGCTGAGGAAAAGGCCCCCGCAAAGCGCGGCCGCAAACCCAAGGCAGAAGCTGCACCTGCGGAGGAAAAAGCCCCCGCAAAGCGCGGCCGCAAGCCGAAGGCAGAAGCCGCACCTGCGGAAGAAAAGGCTCCTGCAAAACGGGGCCGTAAGCCCAAGGCAGAAAAGGCAGCGGAGCCGGCTGAAAAGCCCGCCCGCAAGCCCTGCGCCAGGAAGGCGGACAAGGCCGAAAAATAAGGCCGGGCCGAACCAACATTGTTGAACCATTTCCACCAAATATCAGGAAATGTTAAAGGGGAGAATAAAGCTATGGCAAAAGAAATCGTGGCAATGATCCTTGCCGGCGGACGTGGCTCGCGTTTGTACGCGCTGACACAGAAAACGGCAAAACCGGCGGTGTCCTTTGGCGGCAAATACCGTATCGTGGACTTCCCGCTGTCCAACTGCGTCAACTCCAACATCGATACCGTTGGCATCGCAACGCAGTATCAGCCCCAGAAGCTGAATGAGTACATCGGCAACGGCCAGCCCTGGGACCTGGACCGTCTGTACGGCGGCGTCCATACCCTGCCTCCTTATGAGCAGGCAAAGGGTACCGACTGGTACAAAGGCACTGCAAACGCCATCTACCAGAACATCAGCTTCATCGACAGCTATGACCCGGAGTACGTCATCATCCTGTCCGGCGACCAGATCTGCAAGCAGGATTACGCCGACTTCCTCCGCTTCCACAAGGAGAAGGGCGCAGAGTTCTCTGTGGCCGTCATGGAAGTTGACTGGAAGGAAGCTTCCCGTTTCGGCCTGATGGTCGCAGACGAGGACGACAAGATCACCGAGTTCCAGGAGAAGCCCCCTGTGCCGAAGTCCAATCTGGCTTCCATGGGCATCTACATCTTCAACTGGGATATCCTCAAGAAGTATCTGGAAGAGGACGAGGCAGACCCCAACTCCAAGAACGACTTCGGCATGAACATCATCCCCGCGCTGCTGCGCGACGGCCGCAAGATGTACGCCTACCGCTTTGCCGGCTACTGGCGTGACGTGGGTACCATCGACAGCCTGTGGGAAGCCAACATGGAGGTCCTGGACCCTGAGAACTCCGGCATCGACATCTTCGACGAGAAGTGGAAGATCTACAGCCGCAACCCCGTGCTGCCTGCCCAGAAGATCGGCCCCCGCGCTGTGGTGCAGGATTCGCTGGTCACTGAGGGCTGCCAGATCTACGGCCGCGTCAAGCACTCTGTGCTGAGCGCAGGTGTCGTCGTGGAAGAGGGCGCAACGGTCGAGGATGCCGTCCTGATGGATGGCGTCGTGGTCAAGGCAGGCGCAGTGGTCAAGCGCTGCATCCTCGCTGAGAACGTCGTGGTGGGCGCAGGCGCCAAGATCGGCGGCGACGGCCCCATCGCACATGTCGGCACCGGTCTGACCATCGGCGCAGGCGCTACCGTCAAAGAGGGCGCCAAAGTATTTGATTCCGTCAAGGAGGGCGAGGAAGTATGCTGAGCCAGAACAACAATGCGTTGGGCATCATTTTCCCCAACAGCTATGATAACACCGTGCCTGAGCTGGTGACCGAGCGCGCAATGGCCTCGATCCCCTTCGCAGGCCGTTACCGCATGGTGGACTTTGTCCTGTCCAGCATGGCCAACTGCGGCATCTCCAACGTGTCTGTCGTGGTGCGCAAGAACTACCACTCCCTGATGGACCATCTGGGTACCGGCCGCGAGTGGGATATGGCCCGCCGTCACGGCGGTCTGAACATCGTCCCTCCCTTTGCTGAGAAGGGCGTGCGCATCTACTCCGGCCGCGTCGAGGCTCTTGGCTCCATCCTGAGCTTCCTCGAGAACCAGAAGGAGCGCTATGTGGTCATGAGCGATGCCAACATCGCCATCAACTACGACTTCAACGCTCTGCTGGCTGCTCATCAGGCCAGCGGTGCAGACGTCACCGTGGCTTACCAGAAGACCGAGATCCCCGAGGGCCGCAAGAACGACAACTACACCCTGACCGTCGATGCCGATGGCCGTGTGACGGAGCTGCTGTTCAACGATTACCGCCCCGGCAAGCAGAACCTCGATTTGGACATCTATGTCATGGAGCGCCAGACCCTCATCAAGCTGGTCAAGGACGCTACCGCCCGCGGCCTCATCTACTTCGAGCGCGACATCCTGGCTCACAACGTCAACATCCTGAACATCCATGCGCTGGAGTACACCGGCTATGTGGCTCATGTCTGCGACATGAAGAGCTACTTCGACGAGAACCTGAAGCTCATTGATGAGAAGAATCTGAACGCCCTCTTCCCCAAGAAGAGCCCCGTCTACACCAAGATCCGCGACGACAACCCCACCCGTTATGTCACCGGTTCCAGCGTCAGCAACTCTCTGCTGGCTGATGGCTGCGTCATCGAAGGCACCGTGGAGAACTGCGTGCTGTTCCGCGGCGTCAAGGTCAAGAAGGGTGCCGTCGTCAAGAACTGCGTCCTGATGCAGGACACCGTGGTGGAGCCTGGCGCTGAGCTGGACTGCGTCGTGACGGACAAGAATGTCCGCATCACCGCAGAGAAGAAGCTGAGCGGCACCAAGAGCTTCCCTGTTTACGTTCAGAAGAACCACATCGTCTGAACCGTTTGAGAATCTCCCATAGGGGCGGCTCCCTCCCCGGTAGCCCCTCTTAAAGAGGGGCGGGGGTACTGTGTGTACCCCCGCCCGCTCTTTTTGCCGCAGCGGGAGGAGATATGAATCCCTTTTATCAGGAAGGAGCGAATCTTATGAAGATCCTGTATGCTGCTTCGGAAGCAACCCCCTTTGCAAAATCCGGCGGTCTGGCCGATGTGGCCGGCTCCCTGCCCAAAGCGCTGGTCAAGGACGGCGTGGACGCCCGCGTCATCATGCCGCTGTATGGCGACCTGAAGTTCCGCGATAGGCTGGAATACGTTACCAACTACTCGGTCCCTGTGGGCTGGCGCAGCCAGTACTGCGGCCTGTTCAAGGCTGAGGTCAATGGTGTGACCTACTACTTCCTCGACAACGAGTATTACTTCAAGCGCCGCGGCCTCTACGGTTTCTACGACGACGGCGAGCGCTTCGCCTTCTTCTCCCGCGCAGTGCTGGAGACCCTGTTCTACATCGACTTCACCCCCGACATCATCAACTGCAACGACTGGCAGACCGCTCTGGTGCCGGTGTACCTGAACCTGTACTATCGTCATCTGGACAAGTTCAACCGCATCAAGACCATCTTCACCATCCACAACATTGCCTATCAGGGCAAGTATGGCACTGATATTCTGGAAGACACCTGCGGCATCGGCCGCCGCGACCAGCATATCGTGGAGTACGATGGCTGCGCCAACTTCATGAAGGGTGCCATCGAGACGGCAGACAAGATCACCACCGTCAGCCCCACCTACGCACAGGAGATCCTCGACCCGTGGTTCAGCTACGGTCTGGACGCTCTGCTGCGCGAGAAGCAGTACAAGCTCTGCGGCATCCTGAACGGCATCGATATGGATGCCAACAACCCTGCCACCGACCCCCACATCGCCTTCAACTACGATGTCAACAACTTCGAAGAGGGCAAGGCAAAGTGCAAGGAGGCTCTGCAGGATAGGTTCGGCCTCAACAAGGACGGCAGCCCCGTCTTTGCAATGGTCAGCCGCATGGTCGGCATGAAGGGCTTCGATCTCGTCCAGAGCGTGGCCGACGGCCTCGTGGACCGCGGCATCGAGCTGGTCATCCTGGGCAGCGGCGAGAGCCAGTACGAGAACTTCTTCTCCGACCTGTGCGGCCGTCACCCGGGCCGCGTAGGCACCTACATCGGCTTCGAGCCTGCCCTGTCGCAGGAGATCTATGCCGGCGCAGATGCCTTCATCATGCCGTCCAAGAGCGAGCCCTGCGGTCTGGCCCAGATGGTCGCCTGCCGTTACGGTACTCCTCCCATCATCCGCGAGACCGGTGGTCTGCGCGACTCCATCCATGACTGCACCCTCGGCGAGGGCAACGGCTTCACCTTCGCGGGCTACAGCGCCCACGAGCTGTACGATGCCTGCTGCCGCGCACAGGACCGCTACTACAGCAAGGAAGACTGGCATAACCTCGTCAAGTACGACATGGAGTGCGACTTCAGCTGGGATGTCTCTGCCAAGAGCTATGAGGGCCTCTACAATGAGACTGCAAACCTCTGGTAAGCCGAAAAATTAAAATTCTTTTTCACCCCGCCGGGTTCGGTCACACGAGCCCGGCGGGGCTTTTTGCGTGGGGGAACTCCCTCCGTCATCGCTGCACGATGCCACCTCCCTCTAGGAGGGAGGCTTCAAGGCCCCCTCTCCGAGGGGGCTGGCTGCGAAGCAGACTGGGGGAGTTTGCCCGCCGGGGCTTTTTGTGCCTTTCAGCAAAATCGTCCCAAAAGGAAACGCTTTTTCTTTCTCAAACGGGGCAGAATGATAAATGACACGGAGAAGATGAGCGGCTGAACCGGAAAACTTTTGGTTAGAAATGACGAACTTCTCCGCGTTTATAGAATTTTGCTAAAAAGCAGTGGAAAATTGATTGAATTTTACAGCCGTTTTGAGTATAATGGAGAGTAAAGAGCCTTTGTTCAAAGTTTAACGTGCAGACCGGGCAAAAAAGACAGAGCGGCCTGGAGCACACACAGAGGGAGGGGAGCCGGACCGTGAAAGGCTGGTACAAGGCACTGGAGGATCTGGTCTGGCTGACCCAGCTGGGGCTGAATATGCTGCTGCCGCTGGTGATGTGTCTGGGCGGCTGCTGGTGGGCCGTCAGCCATTGGGGCTGGCCCATGTGGGTGTATCTGCCCGCTGTGCTGCTGGGGCTTGCCGCCGGGGCGCAGAACTTCTGGGTCTTCGTCAAAGAGCGGCTCGACCGCTCCAAAAAGGACAAGCCCCGCCGGACAGGCTTTAACTCGCATTTATGAGATAAGGGAGAGTTACACCTATGAAATTACAGCCGGAATCCAAAAAGGAACTGCTCCGCATCGCGGGCGGCACGGCATTCTGCACCGCGATCATGTGGGTGCTTTTCGCGGCGCTGCATCTGGTGGGCTGGGTGAAGTTCGACGATACGGTCGTCCTCGGCAGCCTCGTGGGCGCAGCTGTCGCCATCGGCAACTTTGCGGGCATCTGCTTCGTGGTCCAAAAAATCATCGACGAGCCGGACGAGAAGCGCCGCAAGGCAACATTACAGCTTTCCTACAACAGCCGGATGCTGCTGCAGGCGCTGTGGGTGGTGGTGGCCGTCGCGGCCCCCTGCTTCCAGCCCTTTGCCAGTGTGCTGCCGCTGTTTTTCCCCCGTGTCACCATTTATTACCTGCAAATAACGGGCAAGTACAAACCGCTCACGCCGAAGGCAGAGCCGGTGGACGTCTCGGTGGAGGACGACCCCGAACCTGCCGACGCGCAGCAGTCCGCACCCGATGAAAAAGGGGGTGAAACGTAACAAATGGAACTGAACGGCGCAAAGATCCTGTATACCATCCATACCAATATCCCTGTGCTGGGCGATTTCAAGATCACCCAGACTCTTGTGAGCACATGGATCGTCATGGCGCTGCTCTCGGCTCTGGCCTTCTGGCTGGGGCGTGACCTCAAACTGGAAAACGTCTCCAAACGGCAGGCCGCCGCCGAGTTCATCGTGGAACGGCTGGACCAGTTCGTCCACGACAACATGGGCTGGCACTTCGATCAGTTCATCCCGCTGGTGGGTGCGATTTTCGCACTCAGCATCGGCTGCAACCTGATCAGTGTGGTGGGCCTGTGGAGCCCCACGGCAGACCTGAACACCGAGGCGGCCTGGGCCATCGTGGTGTTCATCATCATCATGTACTACAAGATAAAGACCAACGGCATCCTCGCCTATCTGAAGGGCCTGCTGGACCCCATCTTCCTGATGGCGCCCATCAATGTGCTGTCGGAGGTGTCCACCCCTGTCAGCATGGCCTTCCGTCACTTCGGCAACATCCTGTCCGGTACCGTTATCTCCACCCTGCTGTACTGGGCGCTGGCGAGCCTGAGCCACGTCATTTTTGGCTGGCTGCCCGGCTTCCTGAGCCAGCTCCAGCTGTTCCAGATCGGCATCCCGGCCTTCACGGGCCTGTATTTCGACTGGTTCGGCGGCTGCATTCAGGCGTTCATCTTCTGTACCCTGACCACCATCTTCATCAAACGTGCTGCCGGTGAGGAGTAAGCCTCCCGCCCCGGCATCCCCCAAAAACAAACATTTTCAGGAGGACACAAACTATGACTGACTTTCAATTCCTTGCTCGTGGTATCGCTCTGGCTGGCTGCGGCATCGGCGCAGGCTGCGCACTGATCGCAGGTATCGGCCCTGGTATCGGCGAAGGCAACGCTGCCGCTGCTGCCTGTGAGGCGGTCGGTCGTCAGCCCGAGTGCAAGAGCGACGTGACCAGCACCCTCATCCTCGGCGTCGCACTGTCTGAGACCACCGGTATCTACGGCTTCGTCACCGGCCTGCTGCTCATCTTCCTCGCACCCGGCATGTTCATGAACTACCTGCAGTAAGCGCTCCTTTCAGAGCTTGATTTCAAGAGAAAGGGGAGACGCTTATGCAACTTTATCAGGCATTGATCACGCTGGATGGCTGGACGTTTCTGGCCCAGATCTGCAACCTGATGATCCAGCTGGTGATCTTCAAAAAGCTGCTGCTGAACCCGGTCAAAAAAGTCATCGCCGAGCGCAAGGCCAAGGCGGACAGCCAGATCGCGGACGCCGAAAAGCTGCGCACCGAGGCTGAGGCCATGAAGGCGGAGTACGAGCAGAATCTGCAGAATGCCCGCACCGAGGCCAACCAGATCGTGGCCGCCGCCCAGAAGACGGCTGCTGCCCGCAGCGAAGAGCTGCTGGGCGAGGCCCGCGCACAGGCCGCTGCCCTCAAGCAGAAGGCCGAGGCCGACATTGCGCAGGAGCGCAAGAAGGCGGTCAACGAGGTCAAGGACGAGATCGGCGGTATGGCGATGGAGATCGCCTCCAAGGTGGTCGAGCGCGAGATCAAAGAGGCTGACCATCAGGACCTGATCGACGAATTTATCAAAAACGTGGGTGAAGCATCATGACCGAGACTGCAAGGATGTACGGCGGAAGCCTGTACGACCTGGCCGCGGAGGAAGGGCTGGACGAGCGCATTCTGGGCGAACTGGATGGCGTGACGGCCCTGCTGAACGGGGACGCCGAGTATCTGCATCTGCTCAGCATCCCCAGCATCCCCAAGAAAGAGCGCTGTGCGCTGTTGGACGAAGCCTTCCGCGGGCAGGTCCACCTCTATGTGCTCAACTTTATGAAGCTGCTGTGCGAAAAAGGCGCGCTGCGGGAGCTGCCGGGCTGCGCCCGGGCTTACCGTCTGCGCTACAATGAGGCCCATGGCATTCTGGAAGCGACTGCTGTTTCCGCTGTGCCTCTCACGGCAGAGCAGACCGGGCGCCTGCACGAAAAGCTGGAAAAAGTCACCGGCAGGCACATCGACCTCAAAACGAAGGTCGAGCCTGCTGTGCTGGGCGGCATCCGGCTGGACATCGAAGGCACCGAGCTGGACGGCACCGTCCGCAGCCGCCTCGCCGGCCTGCGCAGCAGCATCGCAGCAGCGACGCTGTAAATCATACGAAGCCCTCCGGCCAACGCAAGGCCCGGCAGCTCTCAGAGCCGTAAGGCGATGAGATGCGGCAAGACCGGCCTGCCAAGGGCTCTCCCCACGGGAGAGCTGGCAAAGCCATCAGGCTTTGACTGAGAGGGCTATCCACCCGAAAGTTTACAAAGAATTGAGTGGTGAAGACACAACAATGCAACTGAAACCTGAAGAGATCTCCAAGATCATCCGTGCTCAGATCAAGCATTACGAAAATGTCATCGAGCAGAGCGAGGTCGGCACGGTCATTCTGGTGGGCGACGGCATCGCCCGTGCCAGCGGTCTGGAAAAGTGCATGGCAGGCGAGCTGCTCCAGTTTGAGAACGGCGAGTACGGCATGGCCCAGAACCTCGAGGAGAACACCGTCTCCATCGTTCTGCTGGGCTCCGACGTCGGGATCAAAGAGGGCAGCACCGTCAAGCGCACCGGCAAGGTCGTGTCCGTCCCTGTGGGCGAGGCACTGATCGGCCGTGTCGTCAACGCACTGGGCCAGCCCATCGACGGCGCAGGCCCCATCGAGACGACGGAGTTCCGCCCCATCGAGAGCCCTGCTCCCGGCATCATCGAGCGCCAGCCCGTCAAGGAGCCGCTGCAGACCGGCATCAAGGCCATCGACTCCATGATCCCCATCGGCCGCGGCCAGCGTGAGCTGATCATCGGCGACCGCCAGACCGGCAAGACCACCATCGCGTCCGATACCATCATCAACCAGAAGGGCAAGGACGTCATCTGCATCTACGTCGCCATCGGCCAGAAGCGCTCTACCGTGGCAAACCTCGTGCAGAGCCTCACCGAGGCCGGTGCCATGAGCTACACCATCGTGGTGTCGGCAACGGCATCCGAGCTGTCGCCCCTGCAGTATATCGCTCCCTATTCCGGCTGTGCCATGGGCGAATACTTCATGCACAAGGGCAAGCACGTCCTCATCATCTACGACGACCTGTCCAAGCACGCCGTTGCTTACCGCGCCCTGTCGCTGCTGATCCGCCGTCCTCCGGGACGTGAGGCTTACCCTGGTGACGTCTTCTATCTGCACTCCCGTCTGCTGGAACGCGCGGCCAAGCTCTCCGACGAGCTGGGCGGCGGCAGCCTGACGGCACTGCCCATCATCGAGACGCAGGCGGGCGATGTGTCCGCCTACATCCCCACGAACGTCATCTCCATCACCGACGGCCAGATCTTCCTTGAGACGGAGCTGTTCCACTCGGGCGTCATGCCGGCCGTCAATCCCGGCATCTCGGTCTCCCGTGTCGGCGGCAACGCCCAGATCAAGGCCATGAAGAAGGTCGCCGGTACCTTGAAGCTGATCTATTCTCAGTACCGTGAGTTGCAGTCCTTTGCACAGTTCGGCTCCGACCTGGACGCCGACACCAAGGCCCGTCTGGCACAGGGCGAGCGTATCGTTGAGGTGCTCAAGCAGAACCGCTCCGCTCCCGTTGCGGTCGAAAAACAGGTGGCCATCCTCTACGCGACCATCCACGACTACCTCGTGAACATCAAGGTGCCTGCCGTGGCCGAGTACGAGAAGGGACTGTACGAGTATCTCGATACCGACGCAGCCGGTGCTTCCGTGATGGAGACCATCCGCACCACCGGTAAGCTGGAAAAGGACGCCGAGGAAGCTCTGAAGGGTGTGCTGTCCGCTTACACCGAGAACTTTATCAAGGCACACTGACAGGAAGGAGGCGTAACGCATGGCAGGTTCCATGAAGGACATCAAGCTGCGCATCAAAAGCGTAGAGAGTACCATGCAGATCACCAAGGCTATGGAGCTGGTGGCTTCCTCCAAAATGCGCCGTGCCAAGGAGCGGGTGGAGCACAGCCGCCCCTACTTTGAGACGCTGTACGAATCGCTGACCAAGATCGCGGCGGCAGACCCCCGCGCCCGCAATCCCTATCTGCGCCGGGAGGACATCAAGCGGACCCTGCTGGTGGTCATCGCGGGCGACCGCGGTCTGGCCGGCGGCTATAACGCCAATGTGTTCAAGCAGGCCGACGCCGCCGAAGGCCCCGTCACCGTGCTGCCCATCGGCAAGCGCTCCGCAGAGTATTTCGCCCACCACGGGGCCGGCCTCTTCACCCCCGAGGTGCTGATGGCGGCAGATGTGTCGGTGAGCGAGTGCTTCACCCTGTCCCACCAGATAACGGAAGGCTTCCTCAAGGGCGAGTACGACGCGGTGAAGCTCTGCTACACCCGCTTTGACTCCATGATGACCCAGACGGCCACCACCCTCGAGGTGCTGCCCCTGACCATCGAGCCCACCGAGGCCCAGAAGGCCGAGGCCCGTCGGAGCCAGATCCTGTACAAACCCAGCTGCGAGGAAGTGTTCGGCGCTATCATCCCCGAGTATGTGGCCGGTGTCCTCTACGGCGCCGTGTGCGAGAGCGTGGCCAGTGAGCTGGCCGCCCGCCGCACCGCCATGGATGCCGCCACCAAGAATGCCGGCGAGATGATAGAGCATCTGAATCTGTATTACAACCGCGCCCGTCAGGCCGCCATCACGCAGGAGATCACCGAGATCGTGGCTGGTGCGGAAAATTAAAAAATGAACCAACCTCTCAGTCTCGCTATCGCTCGACAAGGCCGGGTTGCGGCACCCAGCATCCGCTGCGCATTGCGCACGTCTTGCTGGCCGCTGCCCCAACAACGACTCCCTGTTTCCGCCACTGGCGGCGGTCGTCGTTGTTGCCCCTAGTAGGGGAGCCTCTGGCGAAGAGATGAAGCTTTGCGGAATGCCAAGGCCTCCCCTCGGTAGGGGAGGTGGCATCGCGCAGCGATGACGGAGAGGTTTAAGAGAAGGAGTTGTAGCCTATGTCCGAAAAACACATCGGCAAGGTGATCCAAGTCATCGGCCCGGTGCTGGACATCCAGTTCAAGGATGGAGAGCTGCCGGACCTGCTCAACGCCATCGAGATCGACAACCACGGCCAGAAGCTGGTGGTCGAGGTGGCGCAGCTGACCGGTGACAACGTCGCCCGCTGCATCGCCATGAGCAGCACCGACGGCCTGGTGCGCGGCACCGAGGCCGTGGACACCGGCGAGTCCATCAAGGTCCCCGTCGGCGACCAGTGCCTGGGCCGCGTGTTCAACCTGCTGGGTGAGCCGGTGGACAATAAGCCCGCCCCCACCCCGGAGGCTTACTGGCCCATCCACCGCCCCGCTCCCAGCTATGAGGAGCAGCAGTCCACCACCGAGATCCTGGAGACCGGCATCAAGGTCGTTGACCTCATCTGCCCCTACGCCAAGGGCGGCAAGATCGGCCTGTTCGGCGGCGCCGGTGTCGGCAAGACCGTCCTGATCCAGGAGCTGATCTACAACATCGCCACCGAGCACAACGGCTACTCGGTGTTCACCGGTGTCGGTGAGCGCACCCGTGAGGGCAACGACCTTTACGGCGAAATGACCGAGAGCGGCGTCATCAACAAGACGGCGCTGGTCTACGGCCAGATGAACGAGCCCCCAGGAGCCCGTATGCGCGTGGCACTGTCCGGCCTGACCATGGCGGAGTATTTCCGCGACGTCAAGAATCAGGACGTGCTGCTCTTCATCGACAACATCTTCCGCTTCACTCAGGCAGGCTCTGAGGTGTCGGCTCTGCTGGGCCGTATGCCCTCCGCCGTCGGCTACCAGCCTACGCTGGCTACCGAGATGGGCGCTCTGCAGGAGCGCATCACCTCCACCCGCAAGGGCTCCATCACCTCGGTGCAGGCTGTCTACGTGCCCGCCGACGACCTGACCGACCCGGCCCCTGCAACGACATTCACCCATCTGGACGCTACCACGGTTCTGAGCCGTGACATCGCCTCTCAGGGCATCTACCCCGCTGTGGACCCGCTGGACTCCACCAGCCGCATCCTCAGCCCGGAGGTCGTGGGTCAGGAGCATTATGAGATCGCCCGTGCCGTCCAGAAGGTGCTGCAGCGCTACAAGGAGCTGCAGGACATCATCGCCATCATGGGCATGGACGAGCTGAGCGAGGATGACAAGCGCACGGTCAGCCGCGCCCGCAAGGTGCAGCGCTTCCTGAGCCAGAGCTTCCACGTTGCAGAGCAGTTCACCGGTATGCCCGGCCAGTACGTCCCGCTGAAAGAGACGCTGCGCGGCTTCCGCATGATCCTGAACGGCGAGTGCGACGACCTGCCCGAGAGCGCCTTCCTGTTCGCAGGCACCATCGACGATGTGTTCGCTAAGGCGAAGAAGGGGTAAACCATGACGACCTTTCATCTGACGGTGGTCACACCGGACGGCTGCGCCTTTGAGGGGCAGGCCGAGCGTGTGGTCTGCCGCGCCATCGACGGTGACCTTGCCATTCTGGCCAAGCACGGCGACTACTGCACCGCGCTGGGCATGGGCGAGGCCCACATCGTTGATGCCGAGGGCAGCCGCCGCCGTGCCGCCTGCATGGGCGGGATGCTCACCGTGCTGGACGGTGAGGTGCGTCTGGTAGCCACCACATGGGAGTGGGCTGAGCAGATCGACCACACCCGCGCCGAGGCCGCAAAAAAGCGCGCCGAAGAGATCCTGGCCCGCAAAGACCTCGACCGCCGCGAGTACGAGATGGCACAGGCCCGCCTCAAGCGCGCGCTGGTGCGCACTTCCATCAAGGATTAACAGCTGAAACAAAAAACCGGAGTCCCCGCGGGGACTCCGGTTTTGCTGTACCAGAAGCTTTTAGAGCATATTTGCCTTCTCGATGAGGCTGCGGATGTGGTGGGCCAGCATCTCGATGGCGGTGGTGTTCTCGCCGCCGTTGGGGACGATGATGTCAGCGTTCCGCTTGCTGGGCTCAACGAAAGCCTCATGCATGGGCTTGACGGTGGTGAGGTACTGGTTGATGACGCTGTCGAGGGAGCGGCCGCGCTCCTTGACGTCCCGCACCAGACGGCGCAGGATGCGCTCATCGGCGTCGGTGTCCACGAAAATTTTGTAGTCGAACATGGCGCACAGCTCCGGCTCTACGAAGGGGAGGACGCCTTCCACGATGAGGACAGGGGCCGGTTCGATGTGCTGCACCTCGTTGCTGCGGTTGTAGTCGGCGTAGTCGTACACCGGGCAGTCGATGGCGCGGCCAGCCTTCAGCTCCTGTAAGTGGTAGATGAGCAGGGCGTTGTCGAAGGCGTCCGGGTGGTCGTAGTTCAGCTTGCAGCGTTCTTCAAAGGGCAGCTCGTCGTGGCGCTTGTAGTAGCTGTCGTGGGAGATGAGGCGCACCTCGTCCTCCCCGAAAAGCGCCTTGAGCCGACAGGCCAGTGTGGTCTTGCCGCTGCCGGAGCCGCCTGCGATGCCGATGATTAGATTGTTCATGTTCCAAAAACCTCCGCGTGCCGATTGTTGTAGAAAAAATCCCCAGAATAGGGTATAATATTCTTATCCTACATAATAACACACTTCGCTCTGTTTTGACAGGGCCGAATCTCCGCTGGGAGGCATTTTGATGAAAAAAATCGTTCCTGCCCCGTACATCGACCAGACTGAGCGCTGGGTCAACGGCTGCGAGAGCATCAGCAGCGTCATGCTGCTCCAGGCCGTGGGCATCGACATCGACCCGGATACCTTCATCGCCCGCGACCTGCCCCACGCTCCTTACTGGGAACAGGACGGAAAACTCTACGGCCCTGACCCGTGGCAGGTCTACCCCGGCGACCCCCACGACCACACCGGCTACGGCTGCTATTCGCCCTGTATCGTCAAGGCCCTGAACAGCGCTCTGGAACACGAGGGCGCAGCCGACAAGTTCGAAGTCGTGGACGAGAGCGGCAAGACGGCGGCAGAGCTTTGCTCTTATATCGACGCCGGGATGCCGGTGGTGTTCTGGGCGACGCTGGATTTCCAGCCTGTGCCGGAAAAGCGTGACCACTGGCTGCTGGCCGATGGCACCGACTTTGCGTGGAAGTGCAACGAGCACTGCCTGCTGCTGGTGGGCTACGATGACGAAAACTACTGGTTCAACGACCCGTGGCATGACCACGGCGTTTGTCCGCAGCCGAAACAGCTGGTGGAGGACTGCCACGCGGCCCAGGGGCTGTTCGCAGTCACCCTCCGCCCGAAAGGAGAAGTATGAAAAAAGAAAAATTTCAGCAGAACATGAAAGACAGGATGCAGCAGTTCGAGGACGGCGGCCTCCGGCTCCTGAAAAAGGGTCAGAAAGGCATCGTCCATGCGATTTTCAGCCGCTTCGGGCTGGTGCTGCTGCTCATGCTGCTGCAGGTCGGTGTGCTGTGGAGCGTGTTCCGGTGGTTCGGCGGACTGCTGCCCCATTACTTCGGCGGCAGCGTGGCCATGTCGGCCTTCATGGTGGTCTACATCCTCAACAGCGAGATGGACAACAGCGCCAAGATCACATGGATGGTCACCATCGCCATCCTGCCGGTCGTGGGCGTGCCGCTGTTTTTCTACGTCAAGAGCAACATCGGCCACAACGCCCTGAAAAAGCGGGTGACCCACCTCACTGAGGAGGCCCGGGGCTTACAGCCCCAGCCGCTGGCTGCGGCCCAGGAGCTGGCCGAAGCCGACCCCGGCGCGGCCTCGCTGGCGCGGTATCTCCACGGAAAGGGCGGCGGCTTCTCGGTCTACAGAAACACGGAAGTTACCTACTTCCCCGGCGGCGAGGCCAAGTTCGAAGAGCTGCTTCGCCAACTGGAAAAGGCCGAGAAGTACATCTTCCTCGAGTACTTCATCATTGACGAGGGCCTCATGTGGGGCAAAATTCTCGAGGTGCTGGCCCGCAAGGCCGCCGAGGGCGTGGACGTCCGGGTGATGTACGACGGCACCTGTGAGTTCGCCACCCTGCCCCGGGATTACCCCAGCCGCCTCGAAAAGCTGGGCATCCAGTGCCGGGTGTTCTCGCCGGTGCAGCCCTTTGTCTCGACCCATTATAATTACCGCGATCACCGGAAAATTCTCGTCATTGACGGCAAGGTGGGCTTTACCGGCGGCGTGAACCTCGCCGACGAGTACATCAACCACATCGAGAAGTATGGCCGCTGGAAGGACGCCGCCGTCATGCTGGAAGGCGAGGCTGTCCGACCGCTGACCATCCTCTTCCTCGAGATGTGGAGCATCCTCCGGGAGCCGGAGTTCGAGAAGTTCCTCTCCGTGCCGCCCCACTCCGTCCCGGCGAAGGGGTTCGCGGCCCCTTACGGCGACTGCCCGCTGGACGGTGAGCGGGTGGGAGAGATGGTCTATATCGACCTGCTCAACCGCGCCAAGCGCTACATCCACATCATGACGCCCTACCTCATCCTCGACGGTGAGCTGGAAACGGCCCTCAAGTTCGCGGCAGAGCGGGGCGTGGACGTCCACCTCATCCTGCCCCATGTGCCGGATAAGAAGTTCGCCTATGCGCTGGCGAAGACGCACTACAAGTCTCTGCTGGACTCGGGCGTGAAGATCAGCGAGTGGCTGCCCGGCTTTGTCCACGCGAAGGTCTTTGTGGTGGACGACAGCGAGGCCGTGGTGGGCACCATAAACCTCGACTACCGCAGCCTCTACCACCACTTCGAGAATGCGGTCTGGATGAAGGATACCGCCTGCATCCCCGCCATCGAGAAGGATTTCCAGAAGACGCTGGAATTCTGCCGCGACGTCGAGCCCACCCGGGAGAGCATCTGGGAGGGCAACGTGCTGCTCCATCTGGCAGGAATTTTACTGAAAGTTATTGCGCCGCTGCTGTAAAACAAAGGGGAATGCCGTTGGGCATTCCCCTTTGTTTTACAAATAATCCTTATCCATCGAGAAGCCCCGGCCGCTGACCTCGGTGACATGGCTCACGATGAGGAAGCAGGTGGGGTCGATGCTGTGGGCCAGCTTTTCCAGCCGGGGCAGTTCCCGGTTGGACACGATGCTCAGCAGCACGGCACTGGACTCGTGGGTGTAGCCGCCCTCGCCGTGGAGGATGGTCACGCCCCGGTCCAGCTGCTCGAGGATGGCGGCACAGATGGCGTCGGACTGGCTGCTGATGATCTTTACCTCGGTGCGGCTGGCACCCATCATCAGCATCTTATCCATGACGATGGTGTGGATGAGTACCATCACAATGCCGTACAGCACCTGCGGCATCGGGCTGAACACAGCCTGCATCAGCAGGACCATGATGTCGAAGGCCAGCATGGTGGCCGACACCGGCAGCTTGAACCACTTGTTGAGCACCAGCGGCGGGATGTCGAGGCCGCCGGTGGATGCGCCGGAGCGGATGACGATGCCCAGCGCCACGCCGATGCCGAGGCCCGCAAAGACGGTGCAGAGGAAGATGTCCTCCGTCAGCACCCGGCCATTCGCCATCCCCTCGAACAGGGCGAGGAAGGCGGGGCTGAGAACACTGCTGGCCATCGTATTGAGGGCGAAGGCCCGGCCTAAGACCACCCAGCCCCAGACCAGCATGGCGAGGTTGATGAAGAGCAGCAGCCCCGAGACGGACAGGCCCGTCAATCGCCCGATGGCCAGTGCGATGCCAGTCGCGCCGCCGGTGATGAGGCCCGCCGGCTCGAGGAACAGCGCAACGGCCAGCGAGTAGAGCGCGTTGCCGAAGATGATGGCAGCCCAGTTCCAGATAAGCTGCTTCCAGTGCGGATTCTGATTCATAGCGTTTCCTCCCATATCTCTTCTATCATACCGGAAAACGGCAAAAAAATCCACGCCCGGCGGCCTGCCGGAGCGTGGATTTTTGTTCATTTGACAGATGAAAGTCTGATTTTTTACTCTTCGTCCAGCAGGCGCAGGCCGGCGGTGTCGGTGACGGGCAGCGAGAAGACGATGGAGCCGGCCTTTTTGTCGGCGTTGTCCATGATGGCTTTCATGATGGCGTTCTTCTCGGAAGTGCGGCTGACGATGAGCACCAGCTCTTTTTCGTTCACGAGGTCGATGCCCATGAACCTGGCCGCGCCCTCCATGCCGGTGCCTTTGGCGTGGATGACGGTGCCGCCGCCGGCTCCTGCGGCCCGGGCCGCGTCCATGATAGAGCCGGTGTAGCCCTGATTGGCGATGACCAGCAGCAGGTCGTAACGGGTATCTTTCAAGGTGCTTTCCTCCTTCAGCTCAAGGGTCTGGTGTTCGGTGAGGAACAGCAGGGCGCGCTTGCCGCCGATGCTGCTTACCGGGACGATGAATGCGATGCCGGTACCCGGCACATCAATGCGCATCTGGCGGCGCAGGGCTTTCTGGATGCGGGGCCAGCTGTCCGCTGTGATGATGGCAAAGAGCACGGCTTTTTCGGTCTTTTCCAGCCCGAGGGTGGAAAGCGTCTCCTGAACGGCGGTGCCGGCACCCACAGTGCGGAGGCTGACATCGACGCCGAAGCTTTTATACAGCTTCAGAAAGGCGTCTGTCGTGGGGCGGTCGGTGATGGTGACCAGCCAGTAAAGCGTATTCACGGCAAGCCCTCCTTACAGTTCGATGATGGCGTCGTCCGGCAGTTCGGCCAGCAGGGCGGCAGGATCCAGCAGGGGCTGGGCGCTGCGGGCCTTGCGGGTCTTGAGCTGGGCCACAAGGCCCATGAGCTGGACGGTGATGAGGGGCGTCATGGCGACCATGGCCACCACGCCGAAGGCGTCGGTGACGATGTTGCCGCCTACGGCGATGCAGGCACCCTGCGCCAGCGGCAGCAGGAAGGTGGCCGTCATGGGGCCGGAGGCCACGCCGCCGGCGTCAAAGGCGATGGCGGTGTAGAGCTTCGGCACCACAAAGGAGATGCTGATGGCGAAGAGGTAGCCCGGGATGAGGAACCACAGGATCGAGATGCCGGTGAGGACGCGCACCATCGCAAGGCCCACCGAGAGGGCGACGCCGGCCGAGAGGGCCGCGCCCATCGTCCCGGCGGAGATGGCACCGTCGGTGACTTCTTCGACCTGTTTGTTGAGGACATAGACCGCAGGCTCGGCCCGGACGATGAAGTAGCCGATGAGCATCCCGATGGGGATGAGGAGCCAGCGGCTGCTCTGGCCGCCCAGCACCTGACCGAGGTAGTTGCCGGCGGGCATGAAGCCGATGTTCGCGCCGGTGAGGAAGAGCACGAGGCCGATGTAAGTATAGACGAGGCCTACGCCGATGCGGCCCAGCGTCCGCCGGTCGATGTGGAGGGCGGCGAGCTGGAAGATGCCGAACATCACGACGATGGGCAGCAGGGAAGTGGCGATCTCGTGCAGATAGGTGGGCAGGCCCTCGCTGAACAGCTGCCACAGCTCCACCGAGTCGCCCACTTCGGGGATGACCGGCGGCACGTAGCTGCTCTCGCTGGCATTGAAGACGATGCCGAGGATGAGGACGGTGCCGGACAGGTGCGGCTCCAGCAGCATCAGGGCCGCCACCACCCCCAGCACCAGCGCAAAGGGCAGGACGCCCACGCTGAAATCCTTCATCCGGTCGTGGTTCAGTGCAATGATGTGGGAAAACACCAGCACCACCGCAAACTTTGCGATCTCGCTGGGCTGCAGGGTGCCGAACCCCGGGATGACCAGCCACCGCCTGCAGCCGTTGTACTCGGGCATAAACAGCACTGCCGCCAGCAATATCAGCGACAGCCCCAGCAGCGGCCACGCCAGCTTATGGAAGATATGGTAATCTACCCGGCTGGCCAGCATCACCAGCCCGAAGCCCACCAGCGTGAGCACCAGGATCAGAAACGGCAGGTCCATGCCGGGCAGCGGACGCAGGATCCTCTTCTTCATCCTCTCCCCCCTTCCCTTTAGTGTACGCACCGGGGCGGGCGGCTAGTCACGGGGTCTCGCGCATATAATTGCAGGAAGGGAGGTGCTGTCTCATGTCCGAATCGCCAAAACCCGCCGACGCCCTGCGCACCCTGCCGGAACGGGCGTTCCGCGCCCGGGCAAGGCTTACAGGAGAAAGTATTTATGGGCTGGTGGCGGGGGTGTTCTGTCTGGTCTGCTGCGGGCTGGCGGTGCGGCTTTTATTTTTGCAGGTGCTGGGCGGCGGCTGGTACACCGACCGCGCCCTGGGCCAGCAGCTGCGGGACACCGTCGTCCCCGCCGACCGGGGCCGCATTTATAGCGCCGACGGCGTCCTTCTGGCGGCCAACAGCAGCTGCTGGACCCTCCGGGCCTCGCCCCGGGAGATGCCGGAGGATAAACTCGCCCTCGCGGCCAAGGGGCTGGCGGAGATATTGGAGCTGGACGAAGGGAAGCTTCTCGAGAAATTCAGCGACCGCCACTCCAACGACTGCCTCCTGCGCTACCGGGTAGACCGAGCCATGGCCGACGCCGTGCGGGACTTCTGCGAGGCAAACGGCATCACCGGCATCCGCATCAATCAGGACTCAAAGCGTTGGTACCCGCAGGGGGAGTTTCTGGCCTCGGTGCTGGGGTTCACCAATGTGGACAACGCGGGCGTCTCGGGGCTCGAACTGAAGTATGACGACCTGCTCACCGGCGAAAACGGCGTCGTCCTCACGGCGGTGAACGCCTGGGGCTACACCCTCGAGCAGAGCTATGAGACCGAGCGCTTTCCCACCGAGGGGGACGGCCTGCGGCTCACCATCGACAGCTGTATCCAGCACTACCTTGAAAACGCGCTGTCCTACGCTGTGCAGGAGCACCATGTGGCGGCGCGTGCCGTGGGGATCGTTATGGACGTGAACACCGGGGCCGTGCTGGCCATGTCCACCACCCCCGCCTACGACCCCAACCAGCCCCGTGTGCTGGCCGACAAGGCCGCCCGGAAGGCCGTGGAGGGGCTTTCCGGCGATGAGCGGGCGGCGGCATTGCAGCTGGCCCAGCAGACCCAGTGGCGGAACAAGGCCGTCAGCGACCTCTACGAGCCGGGCAGCGTCTTCAAGCTCATCACCTGCGCGGCGGCGCTGGACACCGGGGCTGTGAGCAAAAATTCCAGCTTCTACTGCGGCGAGAGCATCTCGGTGGCCGGCACCCGCTTCCACTGCGCCAACCACAAGCGCCACGGCGCGCAGACCGTCACGCAGGCCCTCGAGAACTCCTGCAACCAGAGCTTCATCCAAATCGGCGCAAGGCTGGGCAAAGAGGCGTTCTGCGACTACTTTGCGGCCTTTGGCCTCCGCGCGCCCACCGGCATCGACCTGCCCGCCGAGCCGAAAAAGAGCCTCTACTACACCGCCGACCGGATGGGACCGGTGGAGCTGGCGTCCTGCGCCTTCGGGCAGAGCAGCAAGATCTCTTACCTCGAGATGGCGTCGGCGGTCTGCGCCGTGGTCAACGGCGGGCGGCTGATGCAGCCCTACGTCGTCTCGGACATCCTCGGCCCGGAGGGCGAAGTCATCGACCACCTCTCCCCCGTCTGCAAGCGTCAGGTGCTGAAAGAGGAGACCTCCCGCACCATGCGGGAGATGATGGAGGCTGTCGTCCTCTACGGCGGCGGACGGAACGCTCAGATCGCGGGCTACCGGGTAGGCGGCAAGAGCGGCACCAGCCAGAAGCTGGACAGCGTCGACGAGAAAGCCCGCATCGCCAGCTTTGTGGCCGTGGCTCCCATCGACGACCCCCAGTTTTTGTGCCTCGTCTGCCTCGACGAGCCCCACAGCTGGACGACAGCGGGCGGCAGCCTCTCGGCCCCGGTCTGCGCCGAGGTCCTCGAGCAGACGCTGGTCTATAAAGGTATCCCCCGCGCCGCTGTGCCTGACGCGCCTGCTTCCGACGCTGAGACTTCCGCCGACCTTCCCGAGGACGGCGACAGCTTCGACGGGGCGTAAAAATGGGCAAAAGAAAAGACCGCCGGACGGCGGTCTTTTCTCAAATCTTCATCACATCGTGGAAATACGGCAGGGTGGAATACTGATATTTCCGCGCATACTCTCTTGGGTGGAGCGTCCGGCTCCCGTCTGCATGGTGGATGTAGTCTTCCAGATAATCCAGCACCTCACCGGCTATCTTTTTGATGTTGCGGATGGTCTCGTTGTATTCGTCCTGGTCCACCACGACATTCGCGCTATCGAGGTATTCCGTCTTCTCGACCAGCACCATCTTCGAATAGTCCAAACCCGACTTCGTGCGGCGGGAGCGCTCTGTCCCGCTGAACAGAAAAGCGTTTTTGTGATGGATGGAAGATCGATACGGAACGCAGATGAAATAGTCCAGATGCAGGTCGATGAGCAGGCAGCTGTAGGGCCGTCCCTTCTTATACATCAGTTCCG
>OGHQ01000206.1_pt1 | contig 21059 bp, 17 predicted proteins | sample 1571561 | NCBI WGS metagenome assembly OGHQ01 (sample SAMEA2581941, study PRJEB24529) | metagenome | biome: Human gut stool | place: China | collected 2011
TAGAATACATGCCTGTCACGCATGGGGTCACGGGTTCGAGTCCCGTACGCACCGCGAAAAAAAATCCTGGTTCATTTTGAATCAGGATTTTTTATTTCATATAAGTGGAAAAATAAAAAAACGGGAACATGCCGTACTTGGCACATTCCCGTCAATCGTGTGAGTGCTTATTCCAATACTTCACCCTTTTCAGTGTATAACACGGCGGCTGTGTTGTCTTCTGCGTCCGTCAGAACTACTTTGTAGGTTTTTGTTCCTTCCACTTCTTCTACGTATGCTTCTTTGATGGTAAATTCAGCATAGTCTTTTGCAACTGCCTCCAGAACAGCTTGTGGAAGATCTTTTACTTCGATGGGTTTGAACTCATTTACAATGGTTACACTGTCTACACTTGCGTGGAAGTTTTCTGCAAACGCAACTGAAGTTCCTAATCCCATTACCAATGCTACTGCTACAAATAACTTTTTCATATTGCTTCAATTTTAATAGTTAGTTAAGTAAGTTTCTACGCTAACAGTAAATCAAATAGAATGCCAAAATGCAGTGTAAAGCTTAATGGTTAGATAATCAGACGAAAATAAAAAATAGCTGAGATTCCGTAATCTGCTAAATGGGTAATTTATCCTCATCGTAATGTGGAGATTTTGTACAATTCTACAAAGTTAAAACAAACGTAAATAGTTGATAAATAAATGTTTATGATTCCTATATAAAAAGAGGTATATCAGATTATTTTAGTTAAATAAGAAATTGCCTGAAAACCTTTTTCTCTTTTCTTTGTTATAAATATACAGAAAAAAATCACTATCTTTTTAATTAATAATCTATGAACATAATCAAATTTGTGTCCGTAGCTTTGTGGAGCATGTGTATGCTTTTTCTAAGCTGCAAGAAGGAGAATCCATCTTTGAATGAAACTTCGGGTCAACGTAAAAACCTGAGGGATTTATTGTTTAGGCATAAATTTTAGTCAGTCTGTACAAAAAGAATGCCTTGTCTTTAACTCCCCTGAACTGCGCACGAAAGTTCTTTATTTTAGCATTAAAGGATTCAGATGCAGCGTTTGTGGAACGCTTTTCAAAGAAGTTTATGATTTCCAGATAATGTGTCTGTATGGATCTTGCCACTCTTCCAAAGGCAAGGAAGCCTGATTTGTCTACTTCATCATACCACCTTGCAAGTCTTGTCAATGCCACGTCCTTATGTCTGCACTGATGGTAAATCAATCCCAGTCTCATGGAAAGATAGTATGCTTTCTTTATATCAGGATACTCTCTGAAGAGAATACCGGCACGCACGCGCTGTGATTCGGTCCATAAGGATTCTTTTTTGTAGAGAAGATAGATGCTTCTGGCCAGCAGCTGTTTTCTTGAATCCCCGTTTTCAAATACCGGAGCATGATATATCTTTCCGCATGCCCTGGCATGTGCCATCTGTATGGATTCCTCATCCAGGGCTTCCCAGCGTGCCTTCACCCTCATTTCCTGAACCGCTTCATAAGCCAGTTTCTGCACGTGGAAACGGTCCGTCACGCGGCGCGCGGCCGGGAAGCAGATACGTGCCGTCTGTTCCATGTTCGGAGCCATGTCAAGGGTTATTTCCCTGACCTGGAAGCGTCTGCGTCTGGAAAGCTTTAGCAGGACGGATGTGACAGTCCTGACGTCCGTACCCTTTATGATTGCAATGATACTTCCCGAACGTCCTCTTTTCTCCTTGTTTATCAGGATTGTATAGAGTTCGCCCTGTGACAGGCTGACTTCATCAATGCCTACATACGGGCCGATGTTCTTTTCGAAGAGTACCCATTCTTCCGCATGGGACAGCTGGTTCCAGCTCATGTAACCGCTCAGATGATTGCGGTACTGACGCTCAAGAAGTTCACCGTTCACCCCGAAGAGAAGGCCTAGAAGCTTGCAGCTTACAGGAAGGGTATCAATATAGTTCTTTTAAAAAAGACGCAAAATCATGCGTCATGCGGCTGCCTTCTGCAACCAGTTTCCAGTTACGGCTCACATAGCGTCCCTCATCCTTTACAATCCATCGGCGACGGCGGATATTCAGGAAAAGCTTCTTGCCACGAATCGGGAAATCCTGAACTACTACCGGTTCATAAAAGCCTTTGCTTTCCACCTGCATGCTTGAGTATTCACCGGGAACTTCGTTCTTCTCTTCCAGGTAAATCACTATTTCCGTACTGCTTTCCTTTACATCCGAAATGATGAAATAATCTAATGTCCCTTCAGGAAGAAGGAGACGGTAACCGCTGGTTTCCATAACTTTTGCTGATTTTCTTTCCGGCAAAGATATAAATTTATCGGATTTACCCCTCAGATTATTACGTTGATCCTAAAATAGGGTATTTGTCTTTCCATTTATATTACAATTGGGCTTTTATAAACAAACTGACCAATAAATCAACATTGAAGAATTAATTTTCATCCAATGGCAATGATATTAATCAAAAACTCCCTATTTTTACAATCGAATAAAAGCAACTCTAAGATTATAGAGAATCACATATTGAATTTATTATAGGATGAAAAAGATTTTTATACTGTTATTTGTTTGTCTATTTATAAACAAATCTTTTGCATACGGGGAAACAGGGAAAGCAGAATTGAATGCACCTACAAAAGCTTATATATTATCACGTTTCTGCACAGAAGTAAAATATAATTTTGCTTTTTATGATAAACTAAATTTCAACTGGGATAGTTTATGTGTAGCTTCAATACCATCTTTAACAGCAACTTCATCCGATGAAGATTTCTTGAAAGGGATGCAACTTCTTTGTAATCAACTTCATGACGGACATACATATATTTTCCCGATGAATAATCCCAAGAACCAGGCTGATTGGATTCGACCGTTTCCAATGAAAACCAAACGAATCGGAGATAGAGTATTTGTAACGGATGTATACAGTTCAAATCTACAACAATCGGGAGTACACCCCGGATGTGAAATTATAGAAATAGATGGTGAAAATGTACTGGATTATGGGAATAAACATATTCGACCTCATTTAGCTTCTTCAACTCCCCAATGGGCAAAATACAAACCATTTGCAGAGTTTGAATTGACTAAAGATAAAGGCTCAAAATCAAGTAAAATCTTATTCAAGAATAAAAAAGGGAAAGAATTTACAGTAGAGAGTAATAGAAATCTTTCATGGGACTTAAAAAAAGATACTCCTTCGATGAGCTTTAAGGTAAAGGAAGATAATATAGGCTTGTTAACGGTGGGCAGTTTTCAAAATTCCGATTTCAACCGTACATATTTCGATGAACTATATGATGAAATATTAAAAACAGATGCTTTAATTATTGATATTCGTAATAATAGCGGTGGAAATTCATCACATGCAGATTATCTTATCAGCCATTTTATCCATTTACCCATTCCACAAGGAACATGGAGTTCACCAATGTACATAGCCGCCCATGCTTCCTGGAATTATCCACGGGAATGGTATATGCAAACTCCAGACCCTATTTTACCTATGGATGAAAAAGAAATTTATCAGAAACCAATTGTATTATTGGTAAATGCTACTACTTTTTCTTCTGCTGAAAATTTTTGTGTATTGTTCAAAGGTGCCAAAAGAGGAAAAATTATCGGAACTCCTACTGGAGGAAGTACAGGAAATCCAATCTTTATTGATCTTGGATTTGGATTGGGGTGCTGCATTTGCACCAAACATGAATTAGATACGGATGGAAATGAATTTATAGGTATTGGAATTCAACCAGATATTGTAGCAGAAGAAGATATTAACACGTTTTTAAATAACGGAGACAGCGTAATAGAAAAAGCCCTTGATTTTTTGAGAAGTAAGTAAAATATCAATTGAAACAAGAATCAGCATAACCTTAAACTGAACAATGTAAACTGCACTTATTTGGACAGAAAAAAATGGCATGCGAAACGATTGTTTTTTCATTTCACATGCCATCTTATTCTTTACATATATACTAAATTCTTTACATATATACTAAGCCCCTTCTTATAGCCACCTATTTATCTAACGCTTCATGTATATCCTCTTTATAGTTATATCCATATAACTCGTATATGTCCAACTGATGCTTCAATCGCTTCAAGAAATCTTGGATATTTTTATTTGCAGGCTCAGTCCATTGAATTTCAGCCAAAGCAGCAATACGAGGCATCATCTGCCATTCCATCTTCACACTATCCTTAGTCCATTCTGTCCAGATGCAAGCCTGTGCTCCAAACAGGTTCTTTTTCTGCTCTGAGGTAGCTTCTTCAGGAACCGGTTCAAATGAATATACTCTCTCTATACTACTCAACCCCTTTAATTTATTATATTTAGGATTGCTAAAATACAGATTCGATATCGGACAGGCTATAGTTCTATATCCGCTTTCTATTGACTTCAAACGTGCTTCCGATGTAGTCCAAGCCATGACAATAGTCGACTTTGCCGGGTTCCCTGCCAAAATTTCATCCCATGCCATCATTTCCCTGCCTCGTTTGTGGATTTCTTTTTCCACTTCACCCATAAACCAGGCCTGAAGCTGATTTTCCTTGGTATGTTCTTTTGAAGCCTTCAATCCTAATTCCCTGATTTTCTTCTGACATTTGGCACAAGTTTTCCAGTGGTATTTAGGACATTCATCTCCACCTATATGGATATAGGGAGAAGGAAATATGTCCATTATTTCATTAATCACATCTTTTGCGAACTGTAACGTCTTTTCATTTCCTCCACACAACACATTTCTAAAAACCCCAAAAGTTGTTGCTACCTCATAAGGACCACCCGTACATCCCAGTTCCGGATAAGATGCCAAAGCAGCCAGCATGTGGCCCGGCATATCGATTTCCGGAATAACGGTAATATACCGTTCGGCGGCATATCTGACAATTTCTTTCGCTTCTTCCTGAGTATAATATCCGCTTACAGGGATACTGTCAAGTTCTTTTGTTTCCCAATCTTTTATTGTACACTTTCTTTTTGAACCTATTTCCGTCAGCTTCGGATATTTCTTGATTTCGATACGCCAACCCTGATCCTCTGTAAGATGCCAGTGAAAATAATTGATATTATGTAAGGCAAGCATATCGATGATCTCTTTCAAATAATCAACACTGAAAAAGTGCCGGCCTACATCTACCATAAAACCTCTGTAGCCAAAACGCGGATAATCCTTTACGCTTCCACAAGGAATGGCCGCAAGTGTGGTTCCATCTGTTACAGGCAATGCCTTATGCAAGGTCTGTATCCCATAAAACACCCCTGCTTCAGTTTTTCCTTTCACAGAAATCTGTTCTTTGGATACACTTAGTTCATATCCCTCGTCATTAGATAAAGTATTACCCAAACTTAAAACAATGGAATTATCACCACCTTTAGCGTCAGCAGACAATCTTACTTCGGTAGCAGCAACTTGCTTTATATACGCAGCCAGGAACTCTGCATTTCGCTTCATTTTCTCATTACCTTCCGGATAACATATTGTGGTCGACTCATCGATTACAAAAGAGGTTCCGTCGTTCACTTGAGAAACTTCATTAGGAAGTGGAATTACTTCCAAATCTCCAAGTGTAACTTCTTTTTGCGAACACGACAAAATTCCACATATTAACGGGATAAACAATACCCACCTTAAATCTCTCAGTTTCATAGTTTCATTTTAAGTTAACAATATGATTCATTATTTGATTCAAAAATAAATAGCATTAAAATAGAAACGTACATACAAGCAGTTAAATACACTTAATATTGACATTTATCAGATATTTAACAGAATGTAACCGCCAATCATAAAAAACGCAGACACTGAAAATCCCCATCTCCTTCCGTTTGCACGTATCAGAAACAAATCGTATCTTTGAATCAGAGTTTTAATCAAGCAAATACCTTGTATTTACCTCAAATTATCCATATCATGAAAATGAATCATTATGTAAAATGCGTAACCGCCGGCATTGTGTGTTCACTAATGTACGGCAATGTATGCGCGCAAGACACATTCGATCTGTCTTCCCAACGCTCGGAGAAACAAGATGTACGAGCTGTTCCCGGAAAAAAAGTAGACCACAAAGGACTTATTCTGAACCCGCAACCTCATCAGATTGTGACGATGGCCGGAAAAACGTGCGACCTTTCTCAGGGTATCAACCTGAAAGACAAGCAGGATAAATTTGCGGGATACCTTGATTTCCTTTCCCCGAACAAGAAAGGAGTTAAACTGACGATTGATTTCGGACAGAAAGTTGCCGGTAAGGCAAATGTAAAAGCGGTGTCGGGTGCCTATGCCCTTGTTGTCAATGAGAAAGGAATCACCATCACGGGATTCGACGAACGCGGTGCTTTCTACGGCATACAAACCTTGAAGCAACTGGTGGAAAGCCCGGTTTCTTCCGGCAGTACTCTCCCCTTTGTAGAAATAAACGATTATCCCGACCTGCCTAACCGTGGAGTAGTGGAAGGCTTCTACGGCACTCCGTGGTCGCACGAGGTACGTCTGTCGCTCATTGACTTCTACGGAAAGTTCAAGATGAATTCTTACTTATACGGTCCGAAAGACGACCCTTATCACAGCTGTCCGAACTGGCGATTGCCTTATCCGGAGAAAGAGGCGCAACACATCAAGGAACTGGTGGATGCCTGCAACCGCAACTACGTGGATTTTGTATGGGCCATCCATCCGGGACAGGACATCAAGTGGACCGAGGAAGATTATCAGAACCTGATTAATAAGTTCAACTGGATGTACGACTTAGGGGTACGTCATTTTGCCATCTTCTTTGACGATATTTCCGGAGAGGGTACCAACCCGCTGAAGCAGACAGAACTGCTCAACCGATTGACTGAAGAGTTTGTGAAGGTGAAAGGCGATGTTTCTCCGCTTACGGTCTGCCCTACCGATTACTCCAAACTTTGGGCGAACCCGACTGAAAAAGGAAGTCTGGCCATCTACGGAAAGACGCTTAACCCTGAAATCAAGGTGTTCTGGACGGGCGACGTGGTGTGCAGCGACCTGACACCCGAAACACTCGATTTCATCAACTCGCGTATCAAGCGTCCAGCTTACTACTGGTGGAACTATCCGGTGACCGACTACATCCGCAACTTCCTGCTTCAAGGTCCGGTGTACGGACTGGACACCAGTCTCACGGCTAATGAAACCTGCGGTATCGTGAGCAACCCGATGGAACATGGGGAAGCCTCCAAGCTGGCTTTATACGGAGTGGCCGATTATACCTGGAACATTGCCAACTACAATGCCATCGACAACTGGGAACGCGGACTGGCAGAGCTGGTTCCGGAAGCAACCGATGCCTACCGCACCTTTGCCATCCATTCCAGTGATACCGAAAACGGATACCGCCGGGATGAATCGTGGGAAACCCAGACTTTCCGCCTGGCTGACTGGACAGACGAAGCGGCTAACGCACTGGAAGAAGAATTCAAGAAAGTAGAAAGTGCACCGGCACGTCTGGAAAGCAATTGCAAGAATGCAGCCCTGATTAACGAGCTCCGCCCCTGGCTGACAGAGTTCGGTAAATTAGGTACACGCGGCAAGCAGGCCATCGAACTGGCACGTATCTACCGCTCAGGTAAAGACGATGCGCTGTTCTGGGAAAAATACATACAGAATATCATGACTCCCGAAGACCGGAGAAGCTATGAGGCTCATAAATCGGGTACGCTGAAACTTCAGCCGTTCTATGAGAATGCCATGGATGACATGGCACACGGATACCTGAAAAAACTGTCAGGCAAGGTACCGACTGACTACAGAGGTATCGGTTCTTTCAGCAGTGCACATACCGTACAAACCAAGCTGATGTTCGACAATGATTCAACGACCTTCTATACTTCGGGAATTGCTCAGAAAGCAAACGATTGGATTGGTGTAGACCTGCGCGACGTACGTGACGTGACAGAAATCTCGATTCTTCAGGGAAGAAATTCCAAGGATGATGTGGACTATTTCGACCATGCCATCGTGGAATGCTCGGCAGACGGAAGAACCTGGAAGGCACTGACCGGAGAACTCGACAAGCAATACATCATCCACTGGCAGGGAGCTCCGGAAAAAGCACGCTATGTACGCCTGAAACGACTGGATTCCAAACGCACCAACTATGCGTCTGTCCGCTCGTTCGACGTCAACCCGCTACGCCCGGAAAACATGGGATTCTCACTTGAAGCAGACAGTCTGGACAAGGCCATCTATGCTTTCGACAACAACCTGGCGACTTCTTACAAGAGCACTAAGGCACTGACTTTCGGAGTAAAGGAAAATGTCAAGGCATATACCTTGCTCATGAATCGCCTGTCTGCCCCGTTGAAGTGCATCCAGCTGGACAAGAAGGGTAAGGTCGTATCAGAGACCATGATTGAAACTCCTTTTGCAAGAATCGAACTGGCCAACAAGAACGTAGCCAAGATTCGTTTGGAGGGAGCTGCAGAAGTGTTTGAAATTGTGGCAATTGACTAATTTAAAAACAGGCATAAAAAAAACGCCTTTACGTTTCTTCCAAAACGCTTCGACGTTTGAAACCAAACGTAAGGACGTTTTAGGGAAAACGCAAGGGCGTTTAAAAGCAAACGCAAGGACATTTTGAATGAAACGTCCTTGCGTTTTTTATGCCTTATTTTATTACCCGGAAATATTCCGGTTTACGGGGTTTTGCCGGAGCCGACTCTCCGTCTGGATAACCCAAAGAAAGGGCACCGATTCCCATCAATCCTTCCGGAAGACCCCACTCTTCCATCAGTTGCTTGCCTTCTTCCGTAGCAAACATTTCCCGTTCACGGTGAATCCAGCAGCTGCCCAGTCCTAAAGCATGAGCGGCCAGCATCATATTTTCGAGTACGCAACTTCCGTCCTGCACCGGGTTGTTGGCCAGCGAGGGCGCAAACACCAGCACGTAGGTAGGCGCATCGTAATAAGGGTTCGAAGTCACTCCCATAATCTCGGCATTCATTTTTGCCAACCGGGCAAGCACTTCCTTCTTCTGCACTGCCACAATGTAGGGCGACTGCATGCCGCGTGAGGTCGGCGCATAAGTACCGGCTTCAAGTACGGCTTTCAACTCTTCATCCGTAATCTGCTCCGGTTTATACTTGCGGCAGCTACGGCGTGTTTCAATTACTTTCAAAAAATCATTTTCCATATTGTCACTCTTATTTTTATTCTTAATATTACATTCCTTTTTTATAATCTGCCCTATCACCGTTTTTTGGACAACAGGGTTTGTACAATAGTCTGCATAAGGTAAGTGCGAACGTCTGCATTCTCCACACATTCCAAAGGGAATCCCAGCACAAAAGTACGATAATCTTCTCCACGATAAACCGTACCGCTACCGTAATTTCCATTGGTATAGGCAAACGCAGAATAAGCTCCTTCCACCGGCATGACACATTCCATGGATGGAACAGCGTAAATGCTTTCATTAGCTCCGCCCTGAATACGGAAGCTTGTACCGGCTCCCTTCACCGGAGCGGAAGAAAAGTTACTGAAACGACCTCCGTACGTGCATTTCAACACGTTCTTGCCGAAATCGTCTTTCTGCAAATTCGCTCCCCATTTCGAACCACTGACCAGCAAACGGCCTCCCTGACGGCAATAACCGGCCAGTGCTTCTCGCATGGAAGCGGAAAAGGTCTTGGCATCGGCACCACAGATCACATCGACCATGTCATAGTGAGTCAAATCGGTACTTCCACTTTCCAGGGTTTCATCGCTGCATGACACGAACGAATAGCGTCCGGCACGCTGAATGGCCTTGCCATGTACGAATACATAATCACGGGTATTGCCTGCAATCAGTCTTCCTTCCAAGACATCATCACTTACTCCCAGTCCGTCGCCCGTTTCCAGTCCGGCTTTGTCGCGGTTGAATCCCTGCTGGTATCCGCAATAAGCAGGTGTCTGTCCGTCGGGAATTCCCGGATCGGCCTTCAGGTCGAACCCTTGCAACAAAGCAGAGTTGACTTCTGCCGGTCCCGATGTAGCATCGAACCCGTTGACGATGAGCAGGGTCCCTTTGCTTCTCTTGGCTTTATAGGCAGACAGAATCTCGGAAGGGAAACTCTCTCCTCCCCGGTTCACCGCCGTCACCTTGAAGCTGTAGGTCAGTCCCGGCTCCACTTTCACCGTATATTCCGGCTTGCGCACATACACCCCGTTATCGAATCCGCCGTAACCGATACGAGTATAGACAATGTATCCCTGCGGCTTGGCAGTGGGTTCCATCACATCCTCCACCGGATTCCAGTTCAGCGTAAAGGTATTTTTCTTCTTTCCTTCACGGATGGCAAAATGATTCACCGGAAGCGGCTGCACTACATAGTCCGTACCGTGCATGGTAGAGAGAAATTTCAGCACGGACTTATACACAGAGCGTCCCACCGTAAACTTGAAATCCGGATTATGCCCCCACTTCATATCGGCAAAATTCTGGTGTGAGAGTAATTCCAGAATCATGGAAGGCACAGCCGGCAGACGGGTTTCACTGTAGTTCCGGTTCCACATGCTTCGTCTGGCCCACTGCACGCCAAAACGGGAAGAGATATCACGCTGCAATCCGGTCAGTACCATGTCGGTCAGGTCGCGCGAAGCATAACGGGATACGCCACTGTTCAACTTTCCATCATTGAAATCTGTGGTATAGATACCCAGCGAACCCACCAGTTCATCATCGGTCTTGAATCCGGCATCACTATGCAGACCTAATGTCATTTCAAACGGCACCTTCAATCCTTCTTCCGTCGGATTGTATACCGAACCGCCACTCAGGTAATTCACCGTCAACGAGCGGGCATTGATGTCGTCCGTATAATCATTCTTTCCTTCACTCTTGCTGTATACCGGATAAGGCATTCCGGCCCACTGTGCCCAGTAGCGCGCTCCTTCCAAGTAACGGGGTACTCCGCTCACTTGTCCGCCCCGCACAATGTTTCCCATACCGCCACCAAAACGGACCGCATCGGCACAAACCACTCCTTTCTGGGAACTTTCGTTACTCAGCACCACCATGCCGTAATCGTTCCGTCCTTTATCGAATTCAAAGGTACCCAGATATACCCAGGTCCCCCCTCCCATCTGCTGGTTGACCTTAAATTCCGTCACCCCGCCGTTATGGAACACCAGGTACTTGGCATCCGACACACTCTCTGGCAGGGTCTGATAACTTACGTACACTGCGTATTTCCCTTTTTCCGGAATATCAGGAATCCACTCGGCAAAGGCTTTTTCAGGCTGCCCCTGAGTAGGAATAAAACGGGCGGTACCGTCCGTAAACGGGTTATAGCTGTCGGGATACTGCTGGTATTTCTGGGCAAAACCTGGTTTGTCGGTATCCTGCCAGCGGTATTTTTTATCTTCCACTTCCAGATAATGACTGCCTTTTGTGCAGGTATTATTGTCCACAATCACTTCATGACGCTGCCAGTCGCGCTCACGTGGCGTAAAGACCACTGCCCCCGCATTCTCCAGCATCGGAATCAGGTAAGGCACCACGAACGACTGCGTAAACAGGTCTTCCGTAGTACAGAACAGTCTGGGCCGCTGCCATCGCCACTCATTCCGCTCGTTCCGGTACACCTTTCCATGGCTTTGCCACAAGGCTATATGCCGTCCCTCCAGTCCCCGGCTGATTTCATACGGACGTGACACATTCGTCACCCACGGATTTCCCTTCGCCTCCAGCTTGCCATACAGACGCGTCTTGTCCTGTTTCTTGCGGTACGCATTAGGCACCAGGTCTTCAATGAGCTTGCCGTCGGCATACACCTGCAAGGTATAATAATTCACCGGTCCCGGTAGCGACTGCTTCAACAAACGGTAGATGGCCGACACATTTTCTTCCGTAAACGGCTGATAGCCAAAAGCCGGATTGGCATACACACGCAGCAGCTTCTTCTCATGCTCCACCTCAAAGCGTTCCAGCTTGCATTTACCGATACGGGCATACGAAGTCTCATAACTGGTAAAAAAATCTTTCAGACGTTGCTCTGTGGTCTGTTCCAGACTTTGTCCGGACACCGCCCCTGCCAGGCAAAGAAAACCCAGCAGCAAAATAGCAAATTTATTCATACACATTCTATAGGGTTGCCACAAAGGTACAAAATATCACAGACTCTTGTTCATCCAAATAAAAAAAGCCGTCCGGCATCTTTCGGATACCGGACGGCCAATGCATTTATTTTCGACTGACTTTTATCAGTTGTTTTCCGGACGAAGTTTACGTACGGTTACTGCAGTCTGCCACATTTCGCTTTCACGCAATGCTTTCAATTCTGCATTCAGTTTTTCACGATAGTCAGGCTGAGAGTTGCTGTCGATAGAAATCTGAGCTTCGTTTCCTGACTTCACGCTCTGATACAATTTCTGTACAACCGGTTTGATAGCATCGTGGAACGGATCCATCCAGTCAAGTGCACCACGCTGTGCAGTAGTAGAGCAGTTAGCATACATCCAGTCCATACCGTTCTTTGCAAACAGCGGCATCAATGACTGAGTCAGTTCTTCAACTGTTTCATTGAATGCTTCCGACGGAGTATGTCCGTTTTCACGAAGTACTTCATACTGTGCCAGCAACAATCCCTGGATAGCTCCCATCAAAGAACCACGTTCACCAGTCAAGTCAGAAGTAGCTTCACGCTGGAAAGTAGTTTCAAACAAATAACCTGAACCGATACCGATACCCAATGCGATGGTACGTTCGTATGCCTTACCCGTAGCATCTTGGTAGATAGCATAAGAAGAGTTCAAGCCACGGCCTTCCAGGAACATGGTACGCAAAGAAGTACCTGAACCTTTCGGAGCTACCATGATTACATCTACATCTGTCGGAGGAACTACGCCTGTACGGTCATTCCAAGTAATGGCAAAACCGTGAGAGAAGTACAGTGCTTTTCCTGCAGTCAGACAAGGCTTGATAGTAGGCCATACAGAAATCACAGCTGCATCCGACAACAAACACATAATTATAGTAGCTTTCTGGCAAGCTTCTTCAATGCTGAACAAAGTTTCTCCCGGTACCCATCCGTCAGCCACAGCTTTGTCGTAGGTCTTACCCTGACGCTGTCCGACAATGACGTTGAAACCGTTGTCACGCAGGTTCAAAGACTGACCCGGTCCCTGTACACCGTAACCGATAACTGCAATGGTTTCATCTTTCAATACTTCACGTGCTTTTTCCAATGGAAACTCTTCGCGGGTCATTACATTTTCAATAACTCCGCCAAAATTCATTTGTGCCATAATTTTCTTACAATCTTTTTACGCAGCCTGAAGCTGCTAGTTGTTAGTATAATGTTAATCTCTAAAAATCACTTTACTCCGGACTACGACCTCCGAGCCGTTTTTCTTCACCTCTACATCGTATTCGTTTTCGCCTGTCTGCTCCCGATAGAAGCTCAAGGTATCTCCGTAATAACTTTCAGCCACATAGGCCATCTCAAACCTACGGATACGCTTTTCACGGAACATTTCCATAGGGAACAAATCCAGAATATGCTCGATGTACTTGATGCTGTTCACGTGGCCGTTCAAGTCAATGTCACTGTATTTCACCTGACATTCGCCCACCAGCTCCGGATGACTCACCTTGATGCGTCCGGGTTTGTCAATCGGACAGTCCTTCACGCATACATAGTCAACTATCGACCCACCGTGCAGTGTCAGCAAATCGGCCGGCTTGCGGGTTTCCATACTGATCATGGCCCATATCGAACGGGCATAACCAATGGCTTTTCCGTCTTTATCCAGGATGGCAAAATTTCGGTCCGTAAACAGACGGAACACATTTTCCACCCATGTCTGTATGGAGAAACTTTCGTATGCGCGAGGCATATCCTCCAGTTCAATTGCCAGTCGGGAAAGCACCCACGTGTAATGATTCTCATTCAGCGTGGCAATACCAAATCCTCTGTCGGCTGCATGAAACCCGGCGCAGTTCAGCAAATGGTTGCCCAATACGCCCATAGTCAGCCGTTCCATAAAATCCACATGAAACGGTTCGGCTACAAACCGGTAAGTTCCAACTTTACTGTCCTCTGTCATATCTCAATCTTTTTGATTCTGATACCGTTCTTCGCGGTGTGCCAGATACTCATTCACCCGTTCAAAGCAACTTGTCGAAACGGCAATACGCCCGGAGCGTACAAACTGCAACACACAGTTCAGCTGTTTCAGTTCCTGATACAACGACGTGATGTCATCACTCATTCCCACCATTTCCACGATTGAAAAAGTAGGATTCACCTCTACGATATGAGCACTGTAACGACGAATCACCTTCGAAGCTTCCGGATTGGCCTGAAACTCCGGAGTAGCAACCTTGTACATGGCTACTTCACGCTGGAAAATCTCCTTATCCGTGAAATAATGCGCCTGAATCACGTCTATCTTCTTCTCGATTTGTGTCACCACCTTATCTATCACATCTGGAGTAGTCCAGCAAGTAATGGTATATTTGTGCACTCCCTTTATGGAAGAAGCCGACACATTCAGACTTTCAATGTTTATCTGACGACGGGTAAACACAGCCGTAATCTGACTCAATATACCGGCAATGTTTTCCGAATGAACGATGATTGTATATAAAGTCTTGTTGCTATTCATAATTCACCTCCTTCTCCTCTCAACATTCCATTAACATATAGTTGACCGAACTTCCCGGAGGAGTCATCGGCAACACGTTTCCTTCTTCTACCACACAAACCTCCAACAGGAAAGGACCGTCGGTCGATAACATTTCCTGAATGCCGTCGTTCAGCTCCTCACGGCTCATCACTCTTCGTGAAGCAATTCCATAAGCCGAAGCAATCTGCATGTAATCCGGATTCATCATCGGAGTAAAGGAATAACGGCGATTGAAGAACATAGCCTGCCACTGACGCACATTACCCAGGTAATTGTTGTTCATCAATATAATCTTGACCGGAGACTTCTGTTCCATCACCGTGCCCAGCTCCTGCATGGTCATCTGTAAACCTCCGTCACCCATAAAGGCACACACCGTACGGTCCGGACGACCGAATGTTGCCCCAATGGCAGCCGGAAGACAGAATCCCATGGTTCCCATACCACCGGAAGTAACGATACTGCGAGGTTTAGTGAATTTGAAGTAACGGCAAGCCATCATCTGGTTCTGACCTACATCGGTCACCAGAATCGCTTCATTATGGGTAGCTTCGCTGACTGCATTCACCACTTCACCCATATTAATCGGTCCTTCTTTCGGGAATACCTCTTTTTCGATTACCTGATTGAACTCCTTCTCCTCGTATGGCTTGAAACTTGCAATCCATTCCTCATGTTTCTGCGGCTGAATCAATTCAGTAAGTAAAGACAAGGTGCGTTTGCAGTTTCCTAATACCGGTACATCTACCGCCACATTCTTTCCGATTTCCGAAGGGTCCACATCCAAATGAATTATTTTGGCCTGTTTGGCATAGGTTTCCAGTTTTCCCGTCACACGGTCATCGAAACGCATACCTACGGCAATCAGCACATCACATTCGTTGGTCTTCACATTCGGGCCTAAATTACCGTGCATACCCAGCATACCTTTATTCAAGCGATGATTGCTTGGCAAAGCCGACAAACCCAGCAAGGTACATCCACACGGGATGTCTGCCTTTTCTACAAAATTTTGCAACTCTTTCTGAGCATTACCCAATTCTACTCCCTGGCCAACCAGCACCAACGGACGTTTGGCTGCATTGATTAAGGCAACCGCCTCAGCTACTGCCGTAGAATCAGTTTCAGGATCCGGGTCATAACTGCGAATGAAATCGACGTTTACCGGCTCATAATCCGTCATGTCCACCTGCGCATTCTTGGCAAAGTCGAGTACCACCGGTCCCGGACGTCCACTACGTGCGATATAGAACGCACGAGCCACTGCCCAAGCCACATCCTCCGCACGGCGAATCTGATAGTTCCATTTGGAAATCGGCTGCGTCACACCCACCAGGTCAACTTCCTGAAAGGCATCCGTACCCAGCAATCCGGCTCCCACCTGACCGGCAATCACCACAATCGGTGTACTGTCAATCATGGCATCGGCTATTCCTGTAATGGTATTGGTAGCCCCCGGACCACTTGTCACCAGGCAAACACCCACTTCTCCCGATACACGGGCAAAACCTTGAGCCGCATGTGCAGCCCCTTGTTCATGACGAACCAGAATGTGATTCAATCTGTCGCGATGGTCATACAACGCATCAAATACCGGCATGATAGCTCCTCCCGGATAGCCGAAAAGCGTCTTCACGCCTTCATGCTCCAAAGAGCGCATCAATGCTTCCGAACCTGATATTTTTTCTTTACTCATAAGCCTCTCTTTATTCTACGATTCTCACTCCACCTTTATCTGCTGAACTCACCATGCTGGCGTATGCCTTCAGTGCCTTCGAAACTTTCCGGTCGCGTGTCACCGGTGTCATCGGACGCTGAGCCAGTTCTTCATCCGAGAGCTTCACATTGATAGAGCGGTTAGGAATATCTATTTCAATGATGTCACCATCTACAATCTTACCGATGTTACCTCCGGCAGCTGCTTCCGGAGAAATATGTCCGATACTCAGTCCGGAAGTTCCTCCACTGAAACGTCCGTCGGTAATCAGCGCACATTCTTTACCCAAATGTTTGGATTTAATATAAGAGGTAGGATACAGCATCTCCTGCATACCCGGACCACCTTTCGGACCTTCGTGAGTAATGACTACTACATCGCCGCTCACAACCTTACCTCCCAAGATTCCCTCACAGGCAGCTTCCTGTGAATCGAACACCTTGGCCGGTCCGGAGAACTTCCAGATGCTTTCATCCACTCCAGCTGTTTTTACCACACAGCCATCCTGTGCGATGTTTCCTTTCAATACAGCCAAACCACCATCCTTGCTGTACGCATGCTGCAAGTCGCGGATGCATCCGTTGGCACGGTCGGTATCCAGTTCCTTATAAGTGGCATTCTGTGCGCCTAACTGAATACAGAACTTTCCGCCCGGTGCACTTGAATAAATGCGCTGTGCTTCTGCATCGACTTCCGGTACACAAACAGCATATTTTGCAATAGCTTCCGCCAGTGTCGTACCGTCTACACGGCGAACCGTAGTATCCAGCAATCCGCCTTTGGCCAGTTCACCCAGAATATTCAGGATACCTCCAGCACGGTTCACATCCTGAATATGGTACATCTGTGTATTGGGAGCCACCTTGCAAAGACAAGGCACCCGACGTGACAACATATCAATGTCATCCATCTTGAAATCCACCTCCGCTTCGTGAGCCACAGCCAGCAGGTGAAGCACCGTATTGGTAGAACCACCCATGGCAATGTCGAGCGTCATGGCGTTCAGAAAAGCCTGACGAGTGGCGATACTGCGTGGCAGCACACTGTCGTCTCCTTCCTCATAATATTTAAAAGCATTCTTCACTATCAATGCGGCTGCATCCTTGAACAACTGCTTACGGTTGGCATGAGTAGCCAAGATGGTACCATTTCCCGGAAGTGCCAGACCGATGGCCTCATTCAGGCAGTTCATAGAGTTGGCAGTAAACATACCCGAGCAGCTTCCGCATCCCGGACAAGCATGACGTTCAATTTCAGCTACGTCTTCATCGCTCACCGTCGAATCGGCCGACTTAATCATGGCATCAATCAAATCCAGATGCTGTCCGCCCCACTCTCCGGCCTCCATCGGCCCGCCAGACACGAACACAGTAGGAATATTCAGACGCATGGACGCAATCAGCATCCCCGGGGTAATTTTGTCACAGTTGGAGATACATACCATCGCATCTGCCTTGTGTGCATTCACCATATATTCTATGCTGTCGGCGATGATGTCGCGCGAAGGCAAAGAATACAACATTCCGTCATGCCCCATCGCGATTCCGTCGTCGATGGCAATGGTATTAAATTCAGCCGCAAAGCATCCCAGCTTCTCAATTTCAGCCTTGACCTGCTGACCGATTTCATGCAGGTGAGTATGCCCCGGTACAAATTGTGTAAAAGAATTCACGATGGCGATAATCGGCTTTCCCATCATTTCCTTTTTCATTCCATTGGCCACCCACAACGCTCTGGCACCTGCCATGCGGCGACCTTCCGTGCTCATCGAACTACGTAACTGATGTTTCATTTTCCTCACTCTTTAATTAAAAAGCCTCTCTCATCGTCTGGTGAGAAAGGCTTTCCATATTATCACAACTGCATGATTACATACACGAAACCTTCTCACCTCTTGATGCCACGACCACGACGCGAATAATATGCAGGACTGCCAGGTTTACCAATGTATTCAGTGTAATCATATCTGTCTCTTCTCGTTTTTTGTTTACAGATGCAAAGGTAAAGGGTTTTTTGTAACATGCAAATAAAATGAAACTTTTTTTTCGAATAAATTATTATTCGTAAGAAACAATACATTTTTTGTTGTCAGTTTATCACCTCCATTATTTCTATATACTATACATATTCCTACTGCTTCTCCCCCTACAAACCTCCACGCTTTCAACTTTTCTCCTCCTACAGAAAGACCTTTTTCAACATTCATTTATTTAAGAACACCTCTCAATATACATTATTTTATTTCATTTAAAGAAACTAATTCTTATTCTTTTTTAATATCTGCGCGTTTTTTAGAAAAAACATTTGTATATTGATGTTTTTTTATATCTTTGCCACCAATTAAAATTCAACTTTAAAAACAACTAAAGCTATGAAACTTTTTGGAAAAATGATTGTTGGTGCTTGCACCGTTTTAACCTTAACTTGTACACCTGCTCAATTGCTTGCTCAAAGCCTTTCACCTTCCACTCAGTGGGAATGGAACAAAGGTACCATCGTTATAAAATCTCCAGAACGCCCTGCAGGTCAGGAATCCGTAATCGGTTTGACTGTACCTAAAATGAACGTTGTACGTGTAGGTTTCGTAGGACTGGGAATGCGTGGTCCGGGAGCTGTGGAACGTTTCACTCACATTGCCGGAACTAAAATCGTAGCTTTGTGTGACTATGAAAAAGAACGTGCAGAAAAATGCCAAAAATACCTGCAGAAAGCTTGTCTTCCTGAAGCAGCTGTGTATTCAGGCGCAGAAGGATATAAAGCACTCTGCGAACGCGAAGACATTGACCTGGTATACATTGCAGCCGACTGGGATCACCACTTCCCGATTGCCAAATATGCCATGGAACATGGAAAGAACGTAGCCATCGAAGTTCCGTCGGCTATGAATCTGGAACAGTGCTGGGAACTTATCAACCTGTCTGAAACCACTCGCAAGCACTGTATGATTCTGGAAAACTGCTGCTATGACTGGTTCGAAATGAACACCCTGAACATGGCACAGCAGGGAGTATTCGGAGAAGTACTCCGTGCACAAGGAGCTTATATCCACAACTTGGATGATTTCTGGCCTTACTACTGGAAAAACGGAAAAGAAGACAAACTGGGATGGCGCTTGCGTTACAACAAAGAAAACCGTGGCGACGTATACGCTACTCACGGCCTTGGCCCTGTAGCTCAGGCATTGAATATTCACCGTGGTGACCGTATGGCTACCCTGGTAGCAATGGATACAAAATCGGTACACGGAAAAGCATTGGTAGAAAAAGCAACCGGCGAACCTTGCGATGAATTCCGTAACGGTGACCACACTACTACACTTATCCGTACAGAAAACGGTAAAGTAATCGAAATCCAGCACAACGTAATGAATCCTCAGCCTTACAACCGTCTGTATCAGCTGACAGGAACAAAAGGATTCGCTAATAAATATCCGGTAGAAGGCTATGCCGTAGACGCAGCTCAGATGAAAGCTTCTGGCGTACAGCCGAAAGTAGACAACCTGAGTTCTCACTCATTCCTTCCGGAAAAAGAAATGGAAGCACTGGTCAACAAATACCAGCATCCTATCTTGAAGAAATACGGTGAAATGGCAAAAGAAGTAGGTGGACACGGTGGTATGGACTTCATCATGGACAGCCGTATGGTATACTGTCTGCAGAACGGTCTGCCATTGGATATGGACGTATACGACTTGGCTGAATGGTGTGCATTGGCCGAACTGGGAGCCATCTCTATGGACAACGGATGTGCAGCTGTAGCATTCCCCGACTTTACTCGCGGACACTGGAACGACGTGAAAGGCTTCCACCATGCATTTGCTACTCCGGAAGATGAAACTGCTGCCGAACTGGCTGCTGAAACTGCTACCCTTTCACTCAAAGCACAGGGTATGAAAGAATGGTTGGCAAAATCAAAGAAAGCTGAAGTATCAAAAGAAGAAGCTGAAGCACGCGTAAAACAACTTTCTACTCAGTTGGAAAAGACACAGAAGAAAGCTAACGGTGCTGAAAGCAAGGAACTGAAAGATGCCGTAAAACAAGCAGAAAAGATGCTGAAACAAGCTCAGAAAATGCTGAAATAATCATATTTTACCAAAGGTATTAGTTCCTATATACCTAAAACTAAAGGCCGGTCTCAATTTTGAGAATCCGGCCTTTTTCTTGTATATCCTCCTATAATACAATAGCTTTATTTAAGTCTACACTCGACCTTTACTATATACATTAACCGAAAAGCTTATTTTACCAGCTGAAATACATCCGCTGCTACTCTGCCAACCAGTCTGCTATCGTACCTGTTTCAGATGAGAACACCACTCCTATTTTATAGAGTTTACGTTGGTCTGCTTCATACTCCCGCGCATAGTCTTTTTCATTTATCTGACGTAAGGCTTCTTCGGCTGTTCCATCCAGTTTAAACTCGAATATATAAACAAAGTTTGGAGTTTCCACATTTTTTCTTCCATAGGAAAGCACACTTGTGTTCAGACTGGAACGCACTTGCGTTCAAGGTAAAACTCCTTTGCGTTTCAGATTAAATGCCTTTGCGTTTGAAGTAAAACGTACTTGCGTTTTCTTCCAAACTACAAAGAGTTTTTTAAGGGGTGAGGTGTACTGAAAATAGTTGTCAGTTTGAAAATTTATTCCTGACTAAGTTGACAGGTTAAACATTATATTCCTAAAAAGGTTGTCAGTTCTGCAAAACTA
>OGHQ01000209.1_pt1 | contig 20931 bp, 16 predicted proteins | sample 1571561 | NCBI WGS metagenome assembly OGHQ01 (sample SAMEA2581941, study PRJEB24529) | metagenome | biome: Human gut stool | place: China | collected 2011
TGGTAGTTTGGCATTTCAGCCTTATAGAAGTAAGTCAATTCCATAAGTTTACAGAGTTTAAAGCTATCTCAACTCTTATTAGTCATGTTACAGGTAGCACTTCTTGAATATCCAACAATATGCTGACCTAAAGATAATAATTCAAGGTAGGTAAGAATATTCAGAATTTAGTCCTTATATGGGGAGAAGTGAATTTGATACCCACATAGATTTAGAGAGTTCATATGCTACCCTGCTTAAATATTCGATTAATTCCTTGTTTAGTAACACAATAATTACTATTTCTCCTTATTCCATGCCTATTAATTTAGAATCTTTCACTATCTTTGCACCAATTCCAATGAACTAATGCGTTAGGGAGTTGGAAGGACATATTTAACGAAAGGTGTTATTGAAATTATCTTCTATTCTCAAATTCTCGCAAAATTTGAAACGCTGTGAAGATGATAGCAGTAGCACCCACACTTGGATATATACCTACCTCATATCTGTGAGGTTTCTATATGCCTTTTGGTGTGGGTCGCTATTGTTTTATCCACAGCAAAGGCAATGCGAGAAGCCTGAGAATAGGGTAAAGCAAATAGTGTTCCCACATCTTTTTTTATTTATGGCTTACCGCAGGGAACAAGTGAGCATATAAATTATTACTATGAAATGTCCTCAATGTGGAAGTGAATGGCACTCTGCCAAAGAAGTGGATAGATGCCCTTTCTGTGATTATATCTTTCCTAAAGAAAATGTTGATTTAGATTTTCTTTATGAAGAAATTAGAATAGACACAGAGGGATTTAAAAAAAATCTCTTTAAAGCAGGTCATTTAACTGTAAAATTGCTTACATTTCATTCGCATACAGTGTCTTGGGATGAATTAAGTAGCAATATATATGTAGATTGGAATGAAGACTTCATAGAAAAATTTCAATCAAAATTGAATTGGAATAATTTATCATGGAATCCCTCTCTACCATGGTCTATCGAATTTATAAATAAATTCAAAGATAAATGGGATTGGAAAGCTCTATCGTTAAATGAATCGTTGCCATGGTCTATCCAATTTATCCGTAGTTTTAGTGATAAATGGGATTGGGAAGCTTTATCATCTAACAAATCGTTATCCCTATCTTCTGGAACAATTATATCTTTTTATAACTATTGGGATTGGAAAGTCTTGTCAAAAAACGAATCGCTACAATTATCTATTGATATGATTACAGCATTTAAAGATAAATGGAATTGGGAAGCTTTATCATCAAACAAAGCATTGCCTTTGTCTATTGAATTAATCAATTCATTTATAAATAATTGGGATTGGCACTACTTAAGCATGAATATTGCAACAAATGCTACCGACCAATTAATAGATTACTTCAAAGACAAGATACATTGGCAATGGGGATTTTGTAGTGGAGACTACTATGGCTGTTCTTTGCATCAAACCATACCTTGGTCTATCAATTTTTTACATAAATACTCTTCATATATAGATAGGTGTGACATGGGATGGGAACTTTTGAGTAGCAATACCAATGTTCCTATTTCCTATGCTTTATTTAAGGAATTTGTTCACAAGTGGAACTTTGAAAGTTTAGCAAAAAATGAATCTCTACAATGGAATGAAGCCATGTTCACCATTTATAAAGATTATTGGATTGATAAATATAGTTATTATAATGCTGGGAAATTTTATGAATCATTTTGTCGTAATGCACCTTTAAGCGATGACTATATATATCAAAATGAAAATCTTATCATATTCGAAGTTCTAAGTTTAAATAAGAAAATTAAATGGAATGAAAAACTTATTGATAGATACAAAGAACGTTTAGATTGGGATGCACTCAGCAGAAACCCTGCATTGCCATGGAATGAGGAATTATATTATAGGTTTAAAAACAAATGGGATACGATAGGTTTATTGAATAGCACATTTATACCCATCAATATAAAAAAAATTATTATCCCCAATTATATTGATAGGAGCTATAAAACTTTAGATAAACGAGATAAATACATTCGCTTATTACGTGAAGGAGAAATTGATTACTTTTTATTTTTTATCTAATGAAACGAATTTTACTTAATACATTATTTTTAATATATTCTTTAGCTTCTTATGCTGGAGATAGGTTACCTCGTGAAGAACCTTTTTCTTTTACAGATATAATATTCGCCTTACTATGTGCTATATTAATTCCACTGTTCATGGCATTAAAAGACAAAAATAAAAAGTAACCTATTTGATAGAACATATAGATATGGGAAAAGCCAAAATAATATTTACATCCTTAATAATGGTGTGCACATTTTTATATTCATGTAAATATAAAGAGTGTAAGAATGAACTATTAAGCAGTAATTTAGATAACGCTCTACAAGTCAAAGCTACCTCTATCTTAGAAAATAAGCTAATTGAACTTAATGCCTTATCTGGGCAAGCTATCATTATGGAAATCCAGACAGGGCATATAAAGGCTATGGTTGGACTTGATAGGAAAGACAGTGCAGACTACCAGCCTTGTAAGAACTTCTCCCAAGCACACGAATCAGCATTAATACAACCTATATCCATATTGGCTGCATTGGAATCTGGAAAGGTGACTTTATCAGACAAAGTAGATGTTGGTAATGGAATCTATTCTATACAGGATAGAGAATTGAAAGACCATAATTGGCATAGAGGTGGATATGGTGAAATCTCTATCAAGCAAGGTTTGGCTTCAAGTTCAAATATTGCTGTTTATAAAACAATGGAGAAAGCATTTGGTAACGATGCACAAGCATACTTCAATCTATTGAAGAATATGAGTTATGGTAAACCAGACAGCATCGCAGGAATAGCTAATCTGAAACCTGCATATTTTGTTACTCCTAAAGATAGTGGTTGGAGTGATACAGCTTTTGCATGGTTCTGCATTGGATATAATCAGACTATTACTCCCGTACAAACACTAACCTTTTATAATGCTATTGCTAATAGTGGAAAGATGGTACAGCCTCAACTTTACAAAGACAGTACAACAGTTATCAATCCACAGATAGCAAGTCAAGCCAACATTGACAGTCTGAAACAGGCATTGGAATATGTGGTAAATGATGGCTTAGGACAACCAGCCAAGTCTGATAAGGTACAAATTGCAGGTGAAACAGGAACAGTACAGCTTGAAGATGGAAGCTATATTGTAGAGTTCTGTGGTTACTTCCCTGCCAATGCTCCCCAATATTCTATCATTGTTTCCATCCATAAAGAGGGGCTACCTGCAAGTGGTGGATTGATGGCAGGGGATGTGTTTAGGCAGATGGTGGATTACATAAACGAATAACAATCTAAAGTGAGCAGCATTTGAGGGAACTCTTATGCTACTCACTTCTATAACTATTTCATAAATACAAAATAAACAGCCAATATCAAGCAAATAAAGGCTGCTATATGATTCCAGTGCAAAGCTTCACCTTTAAAGAATACAGTTGTAAAAACTGTGAATATAATTAGAGTTATTACTTCTTGAAGAACTTTCAACTGCATCAATGAAAATGGTCCTCCATTACCTACATATCCAATGCGATTCGCTGGAATTTGACAAGAATACTCAAAAAAAGCGATTGACCAACTAAAAGCTATCACTCCTATCAATGGAAGAGCTGCAAACCAAGAATATTCCTGTTTCATCTTTAAATGACCATACCAAGCAAAAGTCATAAAGACATTTGATATTATAAGCAGTAAAACTGTGTAAAGAGCTTTCATATTATTCTAATTCTACTATACATTAATTTATATATCAACGTGAAATGTTAAATCTCCAGTTGGGTTTTTCTGTTTTATTATACTCAAAAAAAGCAATGGCCCAGCTGAACGCAATCACCCCAATCAGCGGCAGTGAAGCAAACCAGCTGAACTCTTCACGCATCTTCAAGTGGCCATACCAGGCAAACGTCATGAAGATGTTCGAGAAAATCAGTAAAACAATCGAATAAATACCTTGTGATAGCATATCTTTTTCCTTATTTAAAAATCGGCTGCAAAGATACGTTTTTTAAATGAAAAAGACATGCTATCCTTGCGTCTTTACTCATTCAGTACGAAGGAATTTCCACACCAGCGCACTGAAAGCTGCTCCCACGAAAGGTGCCACGATAAAGAGCCAGAGCTGTTCGATGGCCTGTCCGCCTTCCATTAAGGCCGGTCCGATGCTTCGTGCCGGATTCACGGATGTGCCCGTAATCGGGATACACACGATGTGAATCAGTATCAGCGTAAGTCCGATGGCCAGTCCGGCCAGGTTGCCAGCTCCTTTCTTTTCGTCCGTGGCAGCCAGCGCCACCAGCACAAAGATAAAGGTAAACACGGCTTCGGCCAGGAACGCCTGCCCCATGGCATCAGACGCAAAGCTGTTGGAGCCTGTGATCGTCGGTCCTCCGTGTGCACCGGTCGAAACTAATAGTGTAAGAATCAGTGAGCCGATAATGGCGCCCACAACCTGAAACAGCATGTACATCAACGCCCGTTTCGTTTTCATGCCTCCCGACAGCCATACACCCAGTGTAATGGCCGGATTGATGTGGCAGCCGGAAATGTTTCCTATGGTATATGCCATGGCGATGACAGAAAGACCTAATGCCATGGCCACTCCGATGGTTCCTACACCGGCACCCACTGTGTCGGCCACTCCTCCTGCAAATACGGCGCTACCGCAGCCCAGCAGTACAAGAACCATAGTTCCGATTAGTTCAGCTACATACTTTTTCATAGGCATTACATTTAAAATTCACGATGCCCTAATTTAGTATTTTTGCTGGAGAAAAGCAAGATTGCTAATGATTTATTAACTTAAAAATCAGACAGAAAGGAGTGTGCTGGAAAACTCAAGTACGTTTCAGGGAAAACGTAAGGCCGTTTGAGTCCAAATGCACTTGCGTTTGAAGTAAAACTCTTTGACGTTTTGTATAAAACGCAAAGGCGTTTTTTTAGACCTTCGGTTCGTAGGTGCAATACACCAGGTAACTTCCTTTTGCTGTAATGCGGAAACTGCCGTGTTCCACTTCATTAAGCGTACCTTGCCACAAAGAGTGAAAATCATAGATAGGATATTTTAATCCTTCGCTTCGAAGTTGTATTGCCCCAAAATTAAAGACAGATACCTGCTGTCTGGGGAATCCGGCAAATACCTTGTCACCTGTAGCAGGAATGAAGAAACCGTAGTCGGTCAGCATCACCACTTCCGCCCCCATCTGCTGATATTCCATAAGCAGACTGATATTTCCCAGTGTATGGTCCTCCCGTTTACCCGTAGCCCCTACGAGGACAATTCGCTTTATCCCTTCCGAAAGCAGGAACATCACCGCCTTGGTCTGGTCGTTGGTCTCCTGGTCCGGAATGCGATGAATCCGGTCGTGAAAACGGATCCGGTTCTCCTCCGAAAGTGAATCACCGTCGCCCACAATCCAGTCGGGCACACGTCCGCTGTCGGCCAACGCATTCGCCGCCCCGTCGCAACACACCACGCAAGGTGCCTGATCGAGCACAGCCAATGGGAACGGATGCGAAGGGAAGTCTCCGTTTCCTACTATCACCACTTCAGGAACAAACGGCAAAGTCAGTCGCTCATTTTCATTCTTTATGTCATTCATTGTTTCTACTCTTTATTAGTTTGGTTATATGCCTGTTCCGTCATCAGGTTCAGCCACTTTCTCCATCCGAAAAAGGCCACTACCGCATAAAGTCCGTACAGTGCCGAAGTGAAATACAGCCCCTTGTAGATGTACAGTCCGCAGCACACCCAGTCCACAATCATCCAGGCTCCCCACTGCTCCACATATTTGCGGGCCAGCATCCACATGGCTATGATGCTCAGTGCCGTAGTGAAACTGTCCGTCCAGGGCACACTGCTGTCTGTCCATGTAATCAATATCCAGGCGATAACCACCCAGCACAGAATAAACACGGTTGTCAAGGGGAAATACACCTTGCGCGGCATGCGTGTAATGGGCGTTTCTTCTTCAGTCTGTTGTATGTTCTTCTTTTTCCTTCCTCTGCTCCAGGCTATCCAGCCATACACCGAAGCCAGCAGGTAATACACGTTGATTCCAAAATCGGCATACAGTCCGGCCTGATAATACACCACCAGATAGACGGCAGGCATCACAATACAGGCAAGCCACAGGTAAATGCTGGCACGGTACTCCAGCCATAAATAGACTAACCCTACGAGGGTTCCAAACACTTCCAGGTAATTCATGGTGCAAAGATAGTATAAGCCGAGTGCAGCGGCAAATAGAAAGAATTGTTTTCCGGATACTTTTTCTTTTTGAGGGATATTTTCTATCTTTGATGCAGATTGAACATTTTTGTTCAGTGGATTGAACATTTTGTGGAATTAGATTGAACATTTGAAAGGATGGAATATAAAAGAGCGCAGTTTCAGGAAATTCTTAGCCGTATAAATGAGCCAAGAAGTAAAATACAGGTTATTGTCGGCCCTCGACAAGTAGGAAAATCTACCCTCATCGGTCAGGTACTGGAAGAATGCACTCTTCCGTTCGACAGTTATTCCGCAGATGATGTGACAGGTGTATCTGCCGACTGGCTTACCCAGGTATGGGAATCACAAAGAATGAAAATGGCCGTTCGTGGAGAAAACAAAAGGCTGATGGTCATAGATGAAATCCAAAAGATAAGAAACTGGAGTGAAACGGTAAAAGCCGAATGGGACCGCGACACCCGAGAAAAAAGACAACTGATAGTGGTATTGTTGGGCTCTTCCAGAATGTGGATTGAAAAAGGTCTGACCGAATCGCTTGCCGGACGGTTTGAACTTATCCGTCTCTCCCACTGGACTTATACTGAAATGAAAGATTGTTTTGGATGGTCTTTACCACAATATGTCTATTTTGGCGGTTATCCGGGTGCCGCACAATACATTCAGAATGAAACACGTTGGAGAAACTATGTGAAAGATGCATTGATTGAACCTTCTATCTCAAAAGATGTGTTGATGGATACCCGTATTATGAAGCCCCAGCTCCTGCGGCAGCTGTTTGAGATAGGTAGCAGTTATAGTGGAGAATTACTTTCACTTACCAAGGTAGCTACCCAACTACAAGATGCAGGAAATGTGACTACGCTTGCCGGTTACCTGCATCTTTTGGATGAATGTGGTTTGCTTTGTGGACTACAGAAATACGCAGAAGATGAAGCACGAAAATATAATTCCGTTCCCAAATTTCAAGTGCATAACAGTGCGCTTCGGAATGTATATGCCGACGAAGATTTTTCGGAAGTGATAGAAGATGCCAAGTTATGGGGGCGCTATGTAGAATCTGCCATTGGTGCGCACCTTGTCAGCCAGGCACAAATTTATGACTACAAAGTGTATTACTGGAGAGACAAGAAAGATGAAGTAGACTTCGTACTGGTCCGGAGAAACAAGAAAGTAGCCATTGAAGTGAAGAGTGGAAGAAGAACTACCAATCAAGGGCTGGCCGTTTTCTCTCAGTTGTACCATCCGCACAAGACTTTGGTGGTAGGCTCCGGAGGATTGCCTTTTGAGGATTTCTTGTCGATGGACCTTAATTTGTTGTTTAAGTAATTGATAAATTCTTACCTTTGAGAAAGAAATAAAAATAGTTATGAGTGGAGAAGATTTACAAAGACAGACCTCTATCAATATACAGGAAAAGGCCAATTTAATTGATAAGTTGGGTGTAGTAAATATAAATATAGATTATCTCAAAACGGTCAATTATGCACTATTTCACAATCGAATACCAGTTTGTCAATCCGTAAATGTGACCAATATTTCGAAGCAGCCTTTAAATGATATAAAGGTGTGCTGTAAAGGGGAATTCATCAGAAATTATGAGAGTAACTTAATAGGGAGAATCAATACAGAAGAAACGGTGCGAATTATCTCCTTTGAGATTTCTCCTGATGCATCAAAATTATCGGTACTGACAGAAAGGGTTGTTACTAACTTTACATTGACTGTAACAAGCCAGAATGAAATAATAGAAGAAAAACTATACGAGATAGAGCTTATGCCATACGATCATTGGTTGGGAACTACCATTATGCCTCAAACGCTGGTTTCATTTGTGACTCCCAATCATCCAGTAATCAATAGTTTGGTGGTCAAAGCTGCAGCAGTCCTAAAACAGGTGTCTGGTTCTTCTTTACTGACGGTCTATCAGACAGGTAACAGTAACGATGTGCGATTACAGATTGCGGCTGTTTTTGCGGCCATCCATCAGCTTGGAATTGTTTATCGCAGTGTACCGGCTAGTTATGAGGATGTTGGTCAGCGTATTACTATGCCTGATCAGGTAATAGCCACAAAAATTGGTAACTGCATAGAACTTACCCTTCTGATGGCTTCTGTGTTAGAAGCTATTGGAATCAACTGTGTTGTGATACTTCAGAAAGGACATGCGTATCTTGGGGTATGGCTTGTTGATGACTGTTATTCTTGTAGCATATGTGATGATGCTTCATATATAGAGAAAAAGTGTTCACGAGGTATTGATGAAATGCTGGTTGTTGAATGTACGCAGGTAGCTCAGGAAACAGCTTCGTTTGAAGCTGCTGTAAAAATTGCAGAACGGAATCTAGCAGACCATAGTGTATTTGAGATGTTTATTGACATTAAGCGGAGCCGATTGGAACGCATTTTCCCTTTACCTACTAGAGTGCAGAGTGATGGTACATGGACATTTGAAGAGACTGGCGTGGAACATGAGCAGTGCTCATTTGAGGTAAAAGAGCATGACCGGTATGACCTCAGTCAAATGGTTGATAAGGGGAAAAAACTTACAAAGTTTGATATTTGGGAACGGAAATTACTTGATTTCTCCTTACGTAATTCTTTACTTAATCTTTATTTACGTCGTAAAGCAATACAATTTATTTCTTTTGATATAGATCGCATAGAAGATCATCTTCAGGACGGTGAAGAATATTGCATTATTTCAAAGCCCAATATTGGATTCCAACTTGATACCAGTGAGCGTTTAGTCCGCTCAAAACTGCATGAACAACTACATGAACTAATTCGTAGCGATATCGAGCATCATATACTGCATACTTATCAGACAGAAAATGAGACGAGAGATGTATTAAAAAACATTTATCGCGCAGCACGAAATGCCATTGAAGAAACAGGTGCCAATTCATTATTTCTTACGATAGGTACTCTTCGGTGGTTTGAAACTCCGCAAAGTGAAATGCCGCGTTATGCACCCTTATTATTACTTCCTGTAGAGATGGTCTATAAAAAGGGACATTATTATATTCGTACGAGAGATGAGGAAATTTCACTCAACGTAACTCTGATGGAGTTTATTCGCCAAAATTATGGGATTCATGTAAATGGATTGCATCCTTTACCAAAGGATGAAAGTGGAGTTGATGTTCCCTTAATTTTCGCAGCTATACGTGCAGCACTGAAGGAACAAAAACGCTGGGATGTAGAGGAAGAATGTCTGCTAGGAACATTTTCTTTCAGTAAATTCCTCATGTGGAATGATGTGCATAGTCATCGGGAAGAACTACGCAAAAACAATATTATAAATAGCTTGGTAGAAAATAAGCTTACTTGGACTCCAGACCCGATTACTGGAAATCTAAGGGATATTGATCAACAGGTTTCACCAGCAGAAATAGCTTTACCTGTTCCCGTAGATTCTTCACAAATGGCAGCTGTAATAGAAGCAGGAAAAGGACATTCGTTTATCTTATATGGCCCTCCTGGAACTGGGAAATCACAGACTATTACCAATTTGATTGCAAATGCTCTTTATCAAGGAAAACGTGTGCTTTTTGTTGCCGAGAAAATGGCTGCGCTTAGTGTTGTGCAGAGCAGGTTAGCCAAGATAGGTCTTGATTCGTTTTGTCTGGAACTGCATTCTAATAAAACCACAAAGCGACACGTACTACAACAATTGGAAAAAGCCCTTCAGGTTACTCATATTCAATCTCCTGAAGAATTCGGATTTCAGGCGGATAAGATATTTGAAGAACGTAAGGTCCTCATTGCTTATATGAATGCTCTTCATGAAAAAGAGCAAAAAGATGGATTGTCTCTTTATGACTGTATTTTGCGGTATGAAGCAATATCTGTTGCTCCTATGAGTAATTTCAGCTTTAATTCTTCCCTAGATTCACTACTCATCAAAGAAGGAATAAGAGGAGTTGAAAATTTACTCGGATCACGTTTTGAAACAGTTGTCAAATTGGTGGGTCATCCATCATGTCATCCGTTGAATGGATTCCGAATAAACCGGGAAATGTTACGACATAGTGAGGAAGCTGTTATGGAACTGCATAAAAAAATACAGGTCCTAAAGAAACTGATACTGAAGAATAATGAACTCTCTCATACAAAAGAGTTGTATGAACTACTGTTACGCGATAACTCTGTAGACATTTTTAATGAAGATGCCGAGGAACTACGTCTTTCTTGGCGTGAAATCAAAGCCAAATGGTTTATACCTCGTTTCTTTGCCAAACGCAGTTTCCTTAGCCGTTTGAGACAGTACAACCATTGTATAATAGAACAAGAAATTGATTTACTGATAAATCAGCTTTCCATTTATCGAAAGCAACATGAGGAAATAGAGCATATCAGAGAGATTTTGAAACAATACTTTGATATTGAGACACCAGTAGATGAAATGCCGGAAAACAGTATCCTCGAAACTGCTATAGGCAAAATGGAACGCTGGTCTGAGAACTCTGCTCAGATGCGCGACTGGCTTCATTGGTCTGAATTTTGTGAAGAGCTTAAAGTGTATGGACTAGATTGTGTAGTTAAAGCCATGCAAACACAGGATTTGGACACGACTGTTGTGCGCGATGCATGCCTTAAAGCTTTGTTCCAATATAAGGCTGAAGAAAAAATCCGTAAATCAGAAATTCTCTCTACATTTGAAGGAATGCTTTTTGACAATAAGGTAGCTACCTATAAACACATGACAGATGAGTTTCAAATACTCACACAAAAAGAACTTTATGCTCGATTAGCAACACGTATACCTCGTGTTATCGACAATGTGAGCAGTAGCAGTGAAATTGGTTTGCTCAATCGTAACATCAGTAATGGTGGACGTGGATTATCTTTACGCGATTTATTTGACCAAATACCAACCTTATTGCCACGTTTGTGTCCATGTATGCTGATGAGCCCGATGAGTGTGGCACAATACATTGGTCTTAATCAGGATAAATTTGATTTGGTAATATTTGATGAAGCTTCACAGATGCCAACGAGTGAAGCTGTTGGTGCCATAGCTCGTGGAAAGTCACTTATCGTTGTCGGTGACCCGAAGCAAATGCCCCCAACCAGTTTCTTTTCTTCTACTAATGTTGATGTTGAAGAAGCTTGTATTGATGACATGGAAAGTATTCTTGAGGACTGTCGTACTCTTGAAATTCCGTCTTTACAGCTTTCATGGCATTATCGTTCTCGTCATGAAAGCTTAATTGCTTTTTCGAATAATGAGTACTATGATGACTCGCTAATAACTTTTCCTTCTGTTGATGACCAGTGTACCAGGGTACATTACGTTCCCGTTTCGGGATATTATGATAAGGGAGGTAAACGTTACAATATGACAGAGGCTCAAGTAATTGTGAAAGAGATTGTTCGCAGACTAAGAGATGAAGAACTACGAAAGAATAGTATCGGTGTCATTGCGTTTAGTGTTGTGCAGCAGAGTCTGATAGAAGATTTGCTGCAAGAGCAACTTGAGAAAGACAAGACTTTGCAGGATGCTGTTCAGCAGATGTATGAGCCTATCTTTGTGAAGAATCTGGAAAATGTTCAGGGAGATGAGCGCGATGTGATACTGTTTTCTATCGGCTATGGCCCAGATAAAGATGGAAAAATTTCCATGAATTTCGGTCCGTTGAACAATTCTGGTGGAGAACGCCGTTTGAATGTGGCGGTAAGCCGTGCCCGTCAGGAAATGTATGTTTTCTCTACGTTGAAATCATCTGACATTGATTTACGCCGTTCAAAGGCTCGCGGTGTGGAAGGGTTAAAACATTTCTTACGGTATGCCGAAACACAGTATCTGCCTTCATCATCACAACATTATAACAAGCATTTTAATGATACATTATTGGCTGAACAGATTGCAACAGAATTGAAGAAAAGAGGCTACATGGTTGCTACAAATATTGGCCGTTCACAATTCAAAGTCGATGTGGCAATTTGTGATGAAAAGAAAGCAGACACATATCGTCTTGGTATTCTATTAGATGGTGAGGGATATCGCAATACTCATACAACACGTGACCGTGAAGTGGTTCAGCCGTCTGTCCTTTCTACTTTAAACTGGCAAGTGATGCGAGTTTGGAGTGTAGACTGGTTTAATAATAAAGAACGAGTTATCAATCGTATTATCGAACGTCTTTCTTCTTCTGAATCAGAATCTGAACAGAAATCTCAGATTAAGTCTTTTGATATCTCTCAAGAAAAATTAGAAGAATGTTCTGTCAATGCACGGGAATATATCTGTTATAATATCAGTAAAGCGGAAGCTATAAATTTAGCAGATGAAACACTTATGCAAAATATTATTTCTATTGAACAACCTATTACTTTCATGCTTCTTTGCCGGCGTGTGTGTGCTTTGCGTGGCGTTGGAAGAGTGACTCTAACACTTCAGAGAACTCTGAGTTTGTATGAGCCATCTTTTTATAAAGATGATAGCGGAGTTCTGTGGTTAAATGAATCAGACAGTCATGATTATCAAATATACCGACCTAACTCCCACCGTGATATTATAGATATTCCACAGATAGAGTTATTAAATGTAATTAGAGAATCCTTGTTAGAACAGGTCGCTGTTGATGAAGATAGTCTTACATTGACTGCTGCAAAAAAACTTGGTTTTATGCGACGTGGAATAAACGTAGACACTGCTTTCAGAAAGGCTATAGAAGCTCTGAAAAATAAAGGCGAAATTGAGTCAGTCGGAGGAAATATACGGTTAAAATAAATCGGGATATATAGATAGAAGAACATCCACTTTTAGAAGAATAAAAGGAAATCAACCATGAATGAGCAGCCTAACAATGGAAATATAATTCTCTATCAGACAGAGGATGGCAAATCAAGAATAGAAGTAACGCTATGCAATGATACAGTGTGGCTTACTGCCGACCAGATGGCAGAATTGTTTCAGAGAAACAAATCGACTATTTCAAGACATATAAAGAATGTATTCGAGGATGGAGAATTGAATCCGGATTCAGTTGTTGCATTTTTTGCAACAACTGCCGCTGACAATAAAAAATATCAGGTGGCATATTATAACCTTGACATGATAATCAGTGTAGGTTATCGTGTCAAGTCGCATCGTGGTGTACAGTTCAGAATTTGGGCTACACAAGTTCTGCGTGAATATCTAGTAAAAGGATTTGTCATGAACGATGATTTGCTGAAAAGAGCTGGCGGAGGAAACTATTTCGACGAGCTGCTCAGCCGTATCCGTGACATCCGTTCTTCGGAAAAGGTTTTCTATCGCAAAATACTTGAAATATACGCCTTAAGCATTGATTATGACCCGCGCACTGAAGCTACCATGCAGTTCTTCAAAACCGTACAAAACAAGATGCATTTCTCTGTACATGGTCATACCGCTGCCGAAATTATATACGAGCGTGCTAACGCTGAAAAAGATTTTATGGGATTGACTTCCTGGACGGGAGCATTGCCTAAACGTACGGATGCAGAAATAGCGAAGAACTATCTTTCTTCTGATGAGCTGGATACACTCAACCGAATCGTCAGTCTGTATTTGGATTTTGCCGAACTTCAGGCTAAATCGCATAAGCCAATATACATGAAAGACTGGATTCAAAAACTGGACGATTTTCTAAAGCTTTCTGGAAAAGAGCTGTTAAGCCATGCTGGAAAAATTTCTGCTGAGTTGGCAAAGCAGAAAGCAGATACGGAATACGATAAGCTCAAGGAAAGAACTACTTATAGTCTTTCGCCTGTAGAGATTCATTTCTTAGAGAATTTTGAAAAGGAACAGAAAAAGCTGAAAAACAGATAGGTTATCATTTCCTAAAAGGCTGTTTTTATAGGCGAATATTATGCAATACCTGAAAACACTTTCCACAATTCGGGTATAAACATCTGTAAATGGTATACATTCTCCCCATATTAATCGGTTAACTTTGCCATTGAAAAAGAAGACAAACCAATAACTCATACCATTATGAAAATACAAATGGTCCTTGCGCTTGCCGCATGGGTAATAAACAGTACAACTATTATGGCACAGGAAACGATTAAACAGACAGCTGGACGCGACCAGCTGGGAGATTTTGCTCCTAAATTCGCGGAACTTAATGATGATGTACTTTTCGGTGAGGTGTGGAGCCGTACCGACAAACTCGGTCTGCGCGACCGGAGTCTGGTCACCATCACTTCACTTATCAGTCAGGGGATTACCGACAGCTCGCTGACTTATCACTTGCAGACTGCCAAGCAGAACGGCATCACCCGTACGGAAATCTCGGAAATCATTACGCACATTGCCTTTTATGCCGGATGGCCGAAAGCATGGGCCGCTTTCCGTCAGGCCAAGGAAGTGTGGGCGGAAGATGTAACCGGAGAAGAGGCAAAGGCAGCTTTCCAGCACGAAATGATTTTCCCAATCGGAGAACCGAATACCACATTTGCACAATACTTTATCGGCCAGAGTTACCTGGCTCCGGTTTCGAAGGAACAGGTGCCGGTATTCAATGTGACCTTTGAACCGGGATGCCGCAACAACTGGCATATTCACCGGGCGACTAAAGGCGGCGGACAGATGCTTATCGGAGTAGCTGGCCGTGGCTGGTATCAGGAAGAAGGCAAACCTGCCGTGCAGATTCTGCCGGGCACGGTGATTCATATTCCTGCCGGCGTGAAGCACTGGCACGGGGCAGCAGCCGACAGCTGGTTTGCACACCTGGCATTCGAAGTGGAAGGAGAAAACACTTCGAACGAATGGCTGGAACCTGTCTCAGACGAAGAATATAGTAAACTGCAATAATCTATCCAGCGTCATCGGCTTCTCGCTTTTGTCGGGAGCCGATGACCTTTCACTCTTCCCTTTTCTGTCACCTACATTTCTATTTATGAAGAGAATCTTGTTATTCCCGCTTCTGCTTTTTGCTGGCATGACTCTGTTTGCCTGCAATCCTTCGGACGATACCCCGTCTGCACCTGAAATGAACACACCCGAACAGTCGGGAAATGACCGGCAGACAACCACATCTCCCGGCGACCTGATTCTGTATCAGGGCAATTCGTTTGTCATTTATTACGATACGAATTCATGGAACTTTACCCGCTTGGGAAAGGTGGATGGCGTGTCCAGCCGCAATGAGATGCTGGATTTGCTGGGTGGCAAAGGAGAAGTTACCGTAACCCTCTCGTTAGCAGAATAAAAAACTTGATAGAAAGAATTAGAATAAGGTTTTGCTCAGGGGCAATTATATTGGCTCTGAGCAATTTGTTTTTTAATAGGATTTTTTACTTTTGCATCCTTTTACGTGCATACATTTAATTGACGACTTGAATGAAAAAACGAACGATACCTGTTTTGCTGCTCGGCCTGGCCTGCCATGCAGGAATGGCCCAGAAACCACAACGAGATACACTTTCATTGACAAGCAAGATTCACCAGATAGATGAGGTGGTAGTGACCGGCGCACGCCATGAGACGGATGTGCGACATCTTTCACAGACCGTGTCGGTAGTGGGACGCGCCCAGATAGAAAGTGCTTTGCAACCGTCTTTGCTGCCCGTGCTTACTGAGCAGGTGCCTGGTCTCTTTGTCACTTCGCGAGGCATCATGGGCTACGGTGTATCTACCGGAGCGGCAGGCGGTATTTCCCTGCGCGGACTGAGTGGAGGTACGGCCCGGTTGATGGTCATGATTGATGGCCATCCACAATATGCAGGGATTTTCGGTCATCCGATAGCCGATGCCTACCAGTCGTTTCTGGCCGAGCGCGTAGAGGTATTGAGAGGGCCAGCCTCGGTACTTTATGGTTCGAATGCTATGGGAGGCGTGATCAATATTGTGACACGGAAGATGCAGGAAGACGGGGTCGATACACATCTTCATACGGGTTATGGTTCGTATAACACGCTGAAAACGGAACTCACCAACCGTGTCCGCAAAGGACGGTTCTCGAGTGTGGTATCGGGCTCCTACAATCGGACCGACGGGCATCGGACCGATATGGGATTTGAACAATACGGCGGATATGCCAAGTTGGGATATGAAGTGGCTGAACACTGGAACCTGCATGGAGATGTAAACGTGACACATTTCAATGCCTCCTATCCCGGTCCGATAACTGCCCCGTTACTCGACGGCGACCAGCGCATTACGCGCGGAGTCACTTCTTTTGCCATGGAGAACCGCTACGAAAAGACTTCCGGCGCATGGAGTTTTTTCTATAACTGGGGGAACCACTGGATTAACGACGGATACACTCCTTCTGCCGGAGAGGGTCCGCAAGATGCCCGCTTCAACTCCCGCGACCACATGATGGGTGTTTCGCTCTATCAAAGTTCCCGATTCTTCAAGGGAAACCGCATTACCTTTGGTTTTGACTGGTTCCGCTACGGAGGGCATGCGTGGAATGAATATGTGAGTGGAGAAAATGCGGGTACGTCTGCCGACCTGGTGGATAAACAGGAAGATGAACTGGCCGGATACGTGGACTTGCGTCAGGACATCCGTTCGTGGCTGACGTTCAATGCCGGACTTCGGGTAGACCATCATTCGCGTGTGGGAACGGAATGGGTGCCGCAGGTCGGTCTGGCTTTCCATCTGCCACAAGCTATGGAACTGAAGGCATCAGCTTCAAAAGGCTTCCGCTACCCTATCCTTCGGGAAATGTACATGTTCCCGCCACAAAACCCTGACCTGCAACCGGAATCTATGTGGAACTATGAACTGGCCTTCTCACAGCAACTGATGAATGGCAGGCTACAGTATGGCGTCAATCTGTTCTTTATTGACGGAAAGAACCTTATCCAGACGTTGCCGAATCCTAACGGAAGTGGTATGCTGAACCAGAACTCCGGAGAGATAGAGAATGCGGGTGTAGAAGTACAGGCTGCCTACCGTATCGACCGCCACTGGTCGGTAGACGGAAATTACAGCTATCTTCACATGAAGAATCCGGTCATCGCCGCTCCGGAACATAAGCTTTACGCCGGAGCCAGTTTCTCGCAAGGGCGGTGGAACGTATCTACGGGTCTGCAATACATTGCCGGACTTTATACGCAGACGGACCCCGTGGTGACTGAAGATTTCGTGCTTTGGAACCTGCGTGCCACTTTCCGTGTGAACCGCTGGCTGGACATCTGGGCCCGTGGTGAAAACTTGTTGGCACAGAAATATGAAATCAATGCCGGATATCCCATGCCGCGTGCCACTGTGATGGCTGGAATCAATCTCAATTTTTAGGATAAGTTTGTGAAATTCATAAGTTCTGCCTATTTTTGCTCTCATTATGAAAAAGACAATCACTTCTCTCCTACTGGTGTGGGCGATAGGCTCATGCGGTACATCTTTCCTTCAGGCACAGACCGCCGTAGAAAAAGGTCTGAAGAGTATCAACCGCCCTTCTGCCGAGGCCATTGTAGGCTTTCTGGCCGATGACGCGCTGCAAGGACGTGAAGCCGGCATGATTGGATCGCGCGTGGCAGCCCGCTATCTGGTTTCCTGTCTTCAGGAAGCCGGCATCGCTCCTCTGTATGATGGTTCGTATTACCAGCCATTCGAAGCCTGTGCCAAGGAACGGCAGCAGAAAGGCCGCTGGCAGGTACATCCCGATTCCATTGCCCAGTTGAAGCAGGGCACGCACCGCTCGCTCCGCATGGCCAATGTATTAGGCATGATTCCAGGAGAACGGGCCAATGAGTACGTGGTGGTAGGCGCGCATTTCGATCATCTGGGTATTGATGAAACACTGGCAGGTGACAAGATTTACAACGGAGCTGACGACAATGCGTCGGGTGTATCGGCCGTGATGCAGATTGCCCGTGCTTTTCAGGCCAGTGGCAAAAAGCCCCTGCGCAACGTCATCATCGCATTTTGGGATGGAGAAGAGAAAGGACTTTTAGGCTCTAAGTATTTCATGCAGCACTGCGATTTTGTAAAGGATATCAAAGGTTATTTGAATTTTGATATGATTGGCCGGAACAATCGGCCGGAACAACCCGAGCACGTGGTGTATTTCTATACGGAAGCACATCCGGCACTGGGCCAGTGGCTCAAGGATGACATTGCCCGTTACGGGTTGAAACTGCAACCGGATTACCGCCCGTGGGACCGTCCGGTGGGAGGAAGTGACAATGCTTCGTTTGCCGTACACGACATTCCCATCATCTGGTATCACACTGACGGACATCCGGATTATCACCAGCCTTCTGACCATGCCGACAAGCTGAACTGGAAGAAGGTGGTGGAAATTACCAAGGCTTCTTTCCTTAACGCCTGGAACTTGGCTAACGAGAAATCGTATTAAGCCGTCAACAGATACCGAACAGTTTCATGTCCGCTTCGGGGGTAGTAATGCCTCCGATACCGAACTGTTCTACCAGTACTTTGGCTACGTTTGGTGAGAGGAAGGCTGGTAAGGTAGGTCCTAGGTGAATATGTTTCACGCCCAGGCTCAACAGGGCCAGCAGGACGATGACCGCCTTTTGTTCGTACCAGGCAATGTTGTACATGATGGGGAGTTCGTTGATGTCGTTCAACTGGAAGACTTCCTTCAGCTTTAAGGCAATTACGGCCAATGAGTAACTGTCATTACATTGTCCGGCATCAAGCACACGGGGAATTCCTTGAATATCGCCTAACGGAAGTTTGTTGTAACGGTACTTCGCGCAACCAGCCGTAAGGATAACCGTATCTTTCGGAAGTGCCTGAGCAAAGTCGGCATAGTAGTCGCGGCTCTTCATGCGTCCGTCGCATCCGGCCATAACCACAAATTTGCGAATGGCACCGCTCTTCACGGCTTCTACCACCTTGTCAGCCAGTTGCATCACCTGATTATGGGCAAATCCGCCGATAATCTCTCCCTGCTCCAGCTCTACAGGCGGCTGGCATTGTTTGGCCAGTGCGATGACCTCTGAAAAATCCTTGTGGCCGTCGGCATCCGTGGCAATATGCTTGCATCCGGGATACCCCGTTGAATTAGCCGTAAACATCCGTTCCTTATAAGTCGCATTTTCCAGTGGCGGTACGATACAGTTGGTGGTGAACACAATCGGGCCGTTGAATGCCGTAAACTCTTCACGCTGCTTCCACCAGGCATTTCCATAGTTTCCTACAAAATGCTTGTATTTCTTGAAGGCCGGATAATAGTGCCCCGGGAGCATTTCGCTATGCGTGTATATATCTACTCCCGTACCTTCCGTCTGGCGCAAAAGCTCTTCCAGGTCGTGCAAGTCATGTCCGCTGATCAGGATACCTGGATTCTTCCCTACTCCGATGTTTACCTTCGTCAGTTCCGGATGTCCGTAGCGAGTGGTGTTGGCACGGTCCAGCAAAGCCATTACCTGCACTCCGTGCTGTCCGGCCTCGAGTACCAGAGCCACCAGTTCATCCGCTCCCATTGTTTGTGTGGTAATACGCGCCAAAGCCGATTGCATAAAGACATGAATGGCCTCGTCGGCAAATCCCAGACGCATGGCATGTTCATGGTAAGCTGCCATTCCCTTCAGTCCGTACATCAGCAGTTCTTTCAACGAGCGAAGGTCCTCGTTCCGTTCTCTCAACACTCCTACGGAAGCTGACTTGGACAGGTATTCTTCCTCTTTACCGTTCCATGTCAGTTCATCCGCTTCCGGTAGGACGATACCTGCTTCTACGGCACATGCCTTCAAACGATCGCGCAGTTCCAGTCCCTTTCTCACACGAGCCAGGATACTTTCATCGTCAAAATTGGCATTGGTAATTGTAGAGAAAAGTGCGTCGGTGACAAACTCATTCGTACCGACTTCCACTTCGTATTCCTTCGTGCGCAAGGCATCGGCAGCCACCGATACGCCGCGCACCACAAAGAGCAACAAATCCATGTAGCGTGCGGTGGTATCTTTCTTTCCGCATACTCCTCTCAACACACATCCAGTGCCTTTAGCCGCTTCCTGACACTGATAACAAAACATATTTCCTTCCATATTCTTTCTTGGGTTATTATTGATTTTTCATTAAGTTTGCGCAAAGATGAGGAATCCTGCACGGGATTTCTGTCACCTATGTGACACGCAACCCAAAGAAAAGTTAAAAGAAAGATGCATACCGAAATTTTGAGCCGAATGAGCCTGTTTGAAGGCTGTGACCCGGAGGCACTTTATCAGTTGCTCCGTGAAGCCCCGAACAGTCTGCGCACATATAAGGAAGGAGAATTCATTGCCCGTCAGGGTGGCGTGTGCCGCTCCTTGTTTATTCTGATAAAGGGACATGTGAGGACACAAATGGAGAATGCCGAGGGCAAGCAACTTACCATCGACTGGATTAAGGCACCCGACATTCTGGCACCGGCTTTTATCTATGCCTCGGAGAATCGCTTCCCGGTAAATGTGGAAGCCACAGAACTTTGTGAGGTACTTGTAATGGACCGGATACGTTTTGAGGAGTTCATGCATGCCCAGCCGGCTGTAATGCGGAATTTCATTGCCACGATATCCGACCGGAGTTTGTTCCTGAGTCGAAAATTGAACGAGTTTGCCTTGCAAAGCTTGAAATCACGCCTGCTGAACTACCTGAAAATGCACGGTGGCATCCACAACCAGCAGGAAGTAGCCTTTATCTTAGGAGTGGCACGTCCGTCACTGGCTCGTGCTTTGTCTGAACTGATTGCCGAAGGAAAAGTCACCATGTCCGGCAAACAGGTGATTCTTCATTCTG
>OGHQ01000217.1_pt1 | contig 20545 bp, 22 predicted proteins | sample 1571561 | NCBI WGS metagenome assembly OGHQ01 (sample SAMEA2581941, study PRJEB24529) | metagenome | biome: Human gut stool | place: China | collected 2011
TGTCATACGAGTGTTGAGAGGAAGAGTTATCTCATTCTCAAACAAGTGGTATGCGTTTGGATAGTTCTTGATGTCAAAGCCGAGAGCCTTGTATGCTGTCATCATTGGTAGTGGCTTGTAGTGCACGTTGGTAGCAATACCACGCTCAGCCATCTGCTCGATTACCTTGTTGACCTCTTCACGTGTGCGCCCCTGAAGACGAACAAGATATAAATGATGAGATGAACAATGACCCTCTGCCTTGTGGTTTAGATAAACTACCTTATGGTTAGGATCAAGATTTGCATTAAGGCCATCAATCTTCTCGTTCATGTACTCTACATACCCAATACGTTTCTGGAGCATTGCAGGATAACGATTGAACTGAACGAGCCCCAAAGCTGCCATGATGTCGGTCATGTTGCACTTGTACCAAGGACCGATAATATCGTATTCCCAGGCGCCAAGTTTAGTCTTTGCCAAAGCATCCTTGTTCTGGCCATGAAGAGAGAACAACTGAGAGAGACGGTAAATGAACTCATTCCAAGTCTCACCCTCAATGAAAGGAACCGGATTTCCACAATAGACCTGCTGACACTCTACTTTCTCATTGCCAAAAGGCAGATTCCAAGTCATCGCCCCCCCCTCTGCGGTAGTAAAGTTCTTAACAGCATGGAAACTGAATGAAGAGAAATCTGCAATCTCCCCCGCCATTTGACCATTGCGAGAGGCACCGAACGAGTGGGCACAATCATTTGAAATAACGATACGCCCTATTAACTTCTGAATATCGTTCTTTGGTGAATACTTGGCAAGAATCTCACGACGACTCACCATCTCCTTGATCTTGTCCACATCAGCACATATACCTGCGAGATCCACAGGCACGATAACCTTTGTACGTTTAGTGATAGCTGCTACCAACTTCTCATAGTCCATCTCCACATTATCTTTCTGTGAGTCCACCATCACGATGGTTGCTCCCACATGCTGGACAACAGAAGCAGAAGCTGTATAAGTGTATGCAGGCATGATCACCTCATCACCAGGGCCTACACCAAGTATATGAAGTACCATCTCCATGGCAGCAGTAGCCGAATTCAAGCACACTGTTTTCTCGGTGTGAACATATTCTGAAATAATTTGTTCCAGTTTTTTAGTGCGGGGACCAGTTGTAATCCATCCGGAGAGGATTGCATCCCTCACTTCATTTACCTCCGCCTCCGTCATATCTGGCGGACTGAAAGGTACACTTTTCTTCAAATTTGTGCTCATACTATAATTCTTGAATATATATAACCGTTTTATCGTTCTGTTATAATCACTTTAAAAGTCTGGAAGATAAGTTTTATATCGTACCAGAAAGATACATTCTTTACGTACTCCAAATACAATTTAATCTTCTCCTGCATAATTACATTGATGTAGTAATCTTCAGGATCCTCTGCTTCTTCCATTAGTTCGTTCTCATTGCGAAACTTGATAGAAGCAGGATCCGTAATACCAGGGCGAACATCCAATACATGCATCTGTTCCTCTGTCCAGTAATTTACATAGTGACGCACCTCAGGACGAGGGCCAACAAGACTCATTTCACCACAAAATACATTAATCAGCTGAGGTAATTCATCCAGCTTATATTTACGGATAAAATATCCAGAACGAGTGATACGCGGATCATGACCACCAATGGTCACAAGACTACCTTTATCTGCACCTACTCGCATCGAACGGAACTTAAAAATACGAAAGTCCTTGTTGTTGCGTCCCACGCGTACCTGACGATAGAACACCGTACCTTCCGAGTCCATCTTAATCCATATTGCCATCACTAAGAAAACTGGGCTCAACACTAACAATCCACATCCGCTGGCAATAATGTCAAATAATCGTTTCATATATCTACTTGATTTCCTTCACATAAAAAATTTTCTTCATCGCATTGCCCACCACATTCATCAGCACCCAGAATGTAGCCTGTACTGGATTCATCTTCTCCGCCACACGAAACAATGGATAATGCGCCCAAATACGCATAAGAATAGGTTTCGGTGTAATCGAAACTGCACGTCTCCGGTAACGAGCCAAATTTTCCTCTAGCAGATAGCAAGGAGCCTTCTTCACCACCTTCAGCCACATAGCAGTATCATTATTTTTGCGTATATCTTTTACTTGAATAAGGCCAATTTTCTCTGCATCATACATCACAGCCAAACAACCAGGCCAGCAGCATGTATACATATCAAACTCTGAAACCTTCTTCTTTCCCGATACGAACACACCTAGCTCCTTCCCATCCTCACTTATCTCCATATACTCATGGTAGGTAAACGCATAAGTATTCTTCACCATAAACCTCAATTGGTGCTCCAGTTTCTCTGGTAGCCAAAGGTCGTCCGAATCAAGGAATGCAATCCATCTACCTTTTGCACGACGAAGAGCATTGTTACGCGTAATGGCCGCACCCGAGTTCTTCTCATTACGCGCATACTTAATACGAGCATCCTCACAAGCATAAAGTTCCACTACTTTATCTGTATTGTCGGTAGAACAGTCATCCTGAATCAAGAGTTCCCAGTTCTGATACGTCTGAGCCTGTATACTCTTAATAGTTTCTCCTATAAATTCGGCGCAAGCCCAAGTAGGAGTGATAATAGATACCAATCCGTAATCTTGCATAAAATATGTTTTTCTAATTTATCTTATATATACGTTCCATTTGTTTCATCTAGATTTCTATACGGATTCTTGCTATTGGCATGTGTAAACAATCTATTGGAACATATTCAAACAGACGAAATGCACGAATCCATCTTCGCCTGTAATAACTGATGAACCAATAGAAAATCTACAGTCGGGAATACTGTCGGTAAGTTTATAGAAGTAAATTGATATTCATACTCCTTTGCAAAGTATGCCTACAATATATCATCTTTCCAAGGATTCGATCTAAGTTTAACCGGAGTATTATACATCTCTACTACATCTTTAAAATAATAAAAATCGATGTATTTTTGACTAGAAGAATCTGTAGGAATTTGCTGTATCACATAACCAATCACCTCCTCACATGCCCCATAACCAAGCATCAATATCATCACTCTGATGATACTAACCAAAAACTCCATATATGCCCGTCATTCCTTGTCATTTTATATACATGAGCCGAGAAACATCCTCTGCCAACTTTGTCTGCAGTTCCTTACGACGTATATTTAACACCTCATTCCTCTGCTGTATCTGAACTGCCATAACTAACGTAAGCGTCCCCAACATGGTATCCCCCCTTCAGGCGAGTTGCCAATAAGCACTCATCACTTGTATTGGATATTAAGTTTTAATTTGTTTTCACTATTAGTTAGACTGATCGTCATCGGTAGTAGGTTCTCATAATCCGTTCGAGCCTTCGAGATCTCCGTCATGTACCTACAGAAAAAAGATCGGAAGCTGCTTGCAGGTTTCAATGACAGCAAGATTGTCTATCGCATACTCACCGTCTTTGCGATAAGTAAAAAGCTGATTCCAAAACTTATGAAGATAATTCAAAGCTGTTTGCATTAAATCACCCATACTCCCTTCAGGTAATGCAAACAAATCATAAAGTTCACTCCGTAAAACATTAACAATCCCATTCATATAAGTATCATTGCTCTTTTCCTTAGCCTTGTTTACCGTCAAATTAGAACTTCGGTAGTCATCCGCACGCTTATAAAACTGGCTGTTTGCTCCAAAAAGAAACTGGTTTTCTCACAGCCTTAATTATAGGCATCTTTGAACTTGTTACGCACACAAGCAAGGCAACACATGTAGGTTTTCCTATGACCGAAATGAGTCTGATAACGGTTGAACAGAAGACACGATAACAAAGAAGGGTGATATGAGTATTGGGAACAACCTCATCATACAGATGCTCTTGGACATCATCATCGCAAGGAAGATATACTTGCCTGATGCTGTCATCAGAGGATTTCATTTTCAGAACTTCAAAATAATATTCTTCGATTAGGTTGACAACCGTACGGACAACTTTAGGCTTTATTACTTTCAGAATCACTGTACTGGCAGGAAGTTTCGAACGGTCACATTTATGTTCGATAAGACCATCCACCACTTCTTTCTTATAGGTAGTCCCCTTACGACTAGCTCATCAGCCAAGACCACAATACGCTCAAGTAGTTGACTTACTTTTGGAAAGCACTCTTAAGCTATTGTCTGGAGTCATCTGAGGATGAGTCTGTATCAGAGCCGACTCAGCCACAAACTGAAACGGAGGATTCTTCCACAAAGGAATCAGAAGAAGAAACACCTTTAGTCTGAACAAGAACGTTTTTTTACAAGTCTTCACAAACCAACTATTAAAATCACGATAAAGAGCACCTTGCCTTAAGCAAAAAGAATTGATAGAAATTCCTTGGAATTCCCCCTCAGTCTTGTAGAGGAATCTTAACTTTTCAAAATCACTACTACTATACATAATTTTTTTAGTGTGCAGCAAAAGTAAAGAGTAAAGTAAAGCAAAACAGGGCAAAACTCCATTTTTGGACGCTTACACAACTAACCATTATCTCTTTAACTGCATTGGCATACTTACTGTCTAATCCTTAGAGTTGGCACAGTTTGAAGACAAGATCAAATATATACTGATACCTAAATTAGTTTAAAAAGGATATTTGTCATTAATCGAAAAGTTGATACCATTTCTTAGCTATTGCATCACCAGCAAAATCTTTTATAGATTCCACCGCTTTTAAACCCATCTTCTTTCTTTCCTCTGGGTGTTCAATCATGTAGCAGATAGCATCTGCCAATGCCTGCTTATTCTGATTCTCAACTAGTATACCATTGATACCCGTCTTTACAATATCAGAAGGCCCAGTAGGGCAATCAAAGCTAACAGCTGGCAAACCTTGTGCCATAGCTTCGGCTATCACCATTCCAAATCCTTCAAAACGAGATGAAAGTACGAACATTGAAGCTTCACGCATTGCAATAGGCACATTATCAGTTCTTCCTTTCAGTATAACCACATCCTGCATTCCCTTTTCTTTGATATAATTACCAATCTTGTCACGGTAGTTTCCATCACCATAGATATAGCACTTCCAGTCGGGATGCTTCTCATTTACTAATGCAAAAACATCTACGAGAGTATCAAAGCCCTTCTGGTACTGAATTCTTCCCATAGCAATAGCAATTTTATTGTCCAAAGGAGAGTGATAATACTCAGACACAACTACTGGATTCGGGATTAAGACAGTATGCTCCAACGCAAAGTGTTTATCATAGCACCCCTTATCCAATGAAGTCAGAACCGTAACCTTCTTACATCTCTTGTATATATGGAGACGGATTTTCTTTATTAATGAACTATAATAGTCGTAATATACATGTTCTGTTACAATTACTCTGTTCATATCCATTCCGGCTAAATAGAGCACAAATACATTCGGGAACGACTGACCAATAATCACATCATAATGGTTCTTCTTAAAGAAATTTCGTACAGTGAAAACATTGCTTAACATCTTAACCATTCGCTTAAACGAATGAGGCTTAGCATCATAGTTCTTTTCGGACAAGAACTTGATCGCACAATTATCGAAAGGATACCACAATTTTTCACCAGATTTGAATTGTGAAACAATCTCGATTTCAAGATCACTTCTGTCTTTTGAAAACTGTGATATAAGGTTTGATGTTACTCTTTCGATGCCTCCAGTATGAGTGATGTCATCAATAAAGAAACAAATATTCATATTATATATTATTGTGGTTTACTACCGATAAGTAGCTGTGTTAATTTATATTGGTTAGAAATTATACTTAACAACCAAGAACTAACGAATGTAACAGAAAACAAGAAAAGCACTCCGAGGTAGCAATTTGTTGTATCAAGCCAACCTTTAATAGCAGGCGTCATTATTAAGCAAGCTACGATTATCTGGTGAAAAAGGTAGATCCCCATTGAATTGTCTGATATATTCTTAACTAACAACCTTGCCCCCTTTGGAATAGCAAAGTTCGGAATTAACGTAATAACAATGATTACCAAAAAACTTGCGTACTCCCTTATCACCTTATCCATAAAAAGAGTTCGAGGACACAAAACAAACAACAATGCAAAAGATCCGATCAGACCCAACCAGTATTTCCAATCATTATATGTCTCAGTCACACCTCTTCGTTGCAGAATATAGCCTAAAAGAAAAAATGGCAAGAAGTAGAATATCTTTGTAATCTCTAAGAAATTAATTTCCGCAAAAAATGGAAAAATCAAGAAACTTGCCGTAACTAAGCCTGTAACCAATCGATCATTTTTTACAGTTTCTAACAGATACCATAGACCTGGGGATAAAATAAACAAGCCAAACAGCATCTGTAAAAACCACAAATGACAAATTCCATACAAAAGCTGTTGTATTCGATACAAATCACTGAATATCAATAAAACGCCACCCCCTATTACAAAATAAGGGACAAGCAGTCTCAAAACTTTATTTTTGTAAAAAAGTAAAAAGTTTTTATAATGTCCTTTGTGTTTCAGTATCCAGTACAAATAGCCAGATATAAATACAAATACCGGCATGTGAATACCTCCCATCAATGTAGTCAATACCTTCATAATAGAATTATAAGGACCCTCACCAAAAGGCCATGTGGGACTTGCATAATAACAGGTACAATGATAGAGAACTACCATTGTCATTGCAATAACTCTATATAGTGTCAGGTTGTCTGACGAAATTTGATTACTGGTTTTCATTTGATACGATTGAACAATGGTTTAAGTGCATTTTGGGGCAAAAAATTCTCTGCTTTCCTTATACAGTTTTCTTTTAGCCCAATTATCTTGTAGGGATGGTCAACAATATTATCTAAAATACTTTCAAGCTCTGAATTAGTATTGAAATCATAACCTAATCCTGTTACATCTTCAATAACTACATCAGAATAGCTCTTCCATCTTGCAGATATTACAGGTACGCCAGCTGCATATGAATCAATGATTGTTCCTGGAATTCCCTCTGTGTAGTACTGAGTAGGAAAGAGTAAAGCAAAATAACCTGAAAGAATCTCAACACTTTTATCAAAAGGGACATTGCCTTTATAGCAGATTGAGTCATCAAAATGTTCCTTTAGTTCAGCAAACCAAGCTTCGTCCTCCCCTGGATCTACAGGACCATAGATATCAAGCAAATAAACCTTACGCCCATATTTCCTATTCAACTTCATCACAAGTTCAATTGCAGTACCGACACCCTTTTTCTCTGTAACCCTTGAAAAAGTGACCAACTTATATGGTTCTGAGTAAATTGTTGGCAGATTCTCCTTCTTTTCAATATTCAGGGGCTTACAGTTAGGCACCACACAAACATTATCAAATCCAATTTGTTGTAATGCATTCATCATAGTTTGCGTTTCCACATAGATACCAGAAAACTGATGGAGTGCTCTAATAACCTCTGTTTTTCCGAGGAGGAGATCTTGAAGCCAACCACCAATCACAGAATAATGTAACCTACAGTGGAAAATCTTATTGAGCTTTGTCAACAGTTTAGCCAAAACCATCAATCCGTTATGTGCGGGAAGAATAAGAATATCCGTACAAGTCATCATTGCCCACACTAATTGACACGTCAGCAACAACCTACTATATTTTGCTAACGTGTCTATTCTATAAATCTTACCATATTTTGCTTCCAAAGCATCTGCCAAGATGCAAGTCTTAACTTCTTGCCCCCCCTTGGGAACACCCCACAAACGAAACGCTCCACACACACATATTTTAGCCATAATTACTCTCTGATCTTTTGAATAGCCTTAACTATGAAAGCCAATGATTTGTAAAGAGCATTTCCATATTGCTTCTTCCAACAATCTGCATATTCCTTAAATACTATATCTCCCGTTATATCATACATTGCTCGCATTTGAGCAATATGCAAGTTATGATAAAACGGGGATGCAAATTTACCATTGAAGTCATACAGACTCCAGTATGAATTTTTGAATCGAGGAAGGACTGCTAATAGAGTTTTTTGTGATTTATCAAGTTTTGCTTTATATAGTCCTCTGTCTTTAGTAGCTAAAACATAATCATAAAGCCCCCACCATGCAAAAATCCATCCGTTCATTACGACAGGTTGGTTTGTGTACTCCCAGAAAACGACATTTTCACCAAAATACTCTGTAGTTCCTCCATCACGAAGGTCTATAAGCATAAAGTCGATTGCTTTTTTTGCCGCTGTAAGATATTTGCTGTCTCCTGAATATATATACGCTCTAACCAAAACAGAGGCTCCTTCTCCTTGTGCCATTGCGCCATAAGGAGCTTCTGGATAAACGTGTGAAAAATTGTCCCACCTTCCTTCATCATCCAATTTATTTAAGGCCCATTCAGCACATTGTATGAATTTGTCAATATACACTTCATTATTCTCGATTAGCCACAAATCATAACACCCCAAAGCATACTGAAATATAGCAACAGGAAAATGTATACTTTGTCCATCAAGTTGCTTAATCAAAGGAAGTTTGTTGCTATTAAGGATGCTTTTATCTATAGTTACCTTTTCAGTTAAGTCGTTGTAATAACCTCTTATCTCATTTTTACTATACACCTTCCCGATACTCTGATTGACATGCTCAACACTTCTTCCCGCGAGCATTTTTGCCCATCGTTGTATTTGTATAATATTTATTGCCATTTACTCATATAGATTTTGTCGTAACCTTCATACATCTGCTCAGCCGAGAATTGTTTCGATCTGTTTCGAGCATTCTTTCCTATTTGCTCTCGAAAGACATCGTCAATAATCAATTTTTTGATTGCGGATGCAAGATCGGTTGCTATAGGGTGTATTAAAAGGCCGGAAACACCATCCTCTATCATATCAGGAATACCACCGACAGACGATGCTATAATAGGCACACCACAGCCCATTGCCTCTACAAGTGTAACAGGCATACCCTCATAAAGAGAAGGTAATATAAAACAATCTGCCTCCTTAAGGAAAGGATATACATTACTCTGGAGGCCAGAGAACTCAATCATATCGGTTAAATCTTTTTGCTTCACTTCCAGTTTCCGGCTCTCTTCATTACCAGCACCACCGATAAGATTAATATGGATATCAATTCCATCTCTTTTGAGAATTTCTGCAGCTTCGATTATTGCACCATGATTTTTCTGAGGATTAAATCGCCCAATATGCACAATTCTAAATGGCTTTGAAGCAACATAATCATGCTTAACAAGACAACGGTGCAAATCAGAACCATTATAAACGACAGGTGTCTGCGATTTTGTGATGTGATACTGTTCCACCACAGTATTTTGAATGAGCGGACTAATACTTATAGGAACTACATTATTGAATTTGTAAAACCAATAAGCCAGTTTCTTACGATATCCTTCCACCTCCTTAGATGCTATATTATGAACTGTATGAATTCGAACCTTCACTCTTGCCAAGATAGCAGCGGGAATAGTATATTGCATCACATACCTATGAGTATGTACAATGTCAATACGATAATCCTTCATCACACGATATAATTTTTGTATGACGGAAAGATCCAGTCCTTGTTTTTTCCCCAGATAGAGAATCTTAATACCTCTATCTTCCATCCTCTCTGTAATAGGAGAATGGAAGTCGAACAAACTTACAACAACTACATTATATTTACCAGAAGCCTGTAGTTGATAGCAAAGAGTCTCACACATTATCTCTGCACCAGCAAGCCCAAATTCAGGCATCACTTGAAGGATTCTTACTTTATCCATCAGAATAATAGTTTAAAGTCTTTAATCCATTCAGACATTGAACCTGAAAAGATTGATATTGCATTAAGTAATAAGATTGCTCCGAAAAATCCGAATCTAAGCACTTTGTTTCGAATATTCTTCATAGCAATTGGGACCATAATCATAACTGCAGGAGTGAAATATCGCACCAGCCTTCCCAACAAACTAAATGAGGTCCCAAAAAAGGCTAAAATTGTCGAAAACAATAAAATAACCAATAGAAGACGATTGATACCTTCTTCAAAAACTTTTCCTTTAAAGATGTAAATAAACGATATTAGATAGGCAGATCTCATAATGAAGTCTGTCATGTTCGATAGACCAGACTTTGTACCAGTAATATAATTATCATAAGAAAGGCCTAAACTATCATTTAACTGACCAAGATATCCAAAAACGAAAACACATGCCACTACCATTAACAAAATAGTAATTGCCAATTTCTTTTTATCCGACATTCCGTAGAGGAAGTAGATAGGGAAGAATAAAACTGATGTCATATGCATGGAGAATGCGAGCAAACCAACTAAACAAAATCTATTCAGGTCTCTACTGATTATATACGGATAAGCAAATAGCCAAATAGCCATGGCAATATGCTGTCTCAACACAAAAAGAGACTGCGGAAATTCTGTAACCAGCAACAACAAGATTGGCACTGCATAATACGGAGAGTACCTTAAAAAGAACTTGTGATACGAAACCACCCAAATAATTGCAATACTACAGAACAGTAACTGATAATTATAAGAAACCTCTAAACATAATTTATTAACAATCAAATAACCATATTCACTAACAATAATCGCTTCACCCCTTAAAACTTCTGACCAAGTCAATTTTTTGGCAAATTCAAAGATTTGTAGATAAGTATCTAAATCCGGAAGGCTATTTGGATCAACAAATGTTCTCAACACAAAGATATCACCAAATGCTATCAGGCAGTAAGTCTTTCTTTTAGTAGCAAATTTCCCAGGTAACCCAGAGACAAGAAGTGCAAGAAATATGCACCACACTAAATTCCATATAAGGATTTGCATAACTATTTCAAGCAGGAATACATTCGTACAATATTTTCAGAATCGATTTCTAAAGAAAAACTATGTATTGCATGTTGACGAATCTGCTCTCTATTACAGTTTTTAACATTATAAATCAGGAGTTTCAAATTAAATCCTTTTTCAAAGCAAATAATTGTATTATCTTCAATCATTGACTGCTCCACCCAACAAGCAGCGACTTTTGAGCTAATTACAGGAAGGCCACATGCCATATATTCTGCTAGTTTTGTAGGGGAAGCCACTTGATTCATCACAACATCATCCCTAAGCAGGAAAGCCACATCCGCAGCGTTCAAATAATCTGAGACCTTATCGAATGGAGAAGCCAAAGCAATCACATCATTTGACAAGTAGTCCAGATTTAATTGCTTTAGTAGCAACTCGACTGTATCTACCTCTCGTGTCAAAATTAAAAACTTACAGTCATCAACGATGTTGTGAGTATCTGCAAATATCATTAATGCCTCCTCTATTTTCTGCCACTTCATCAATCCGCCTGCATATACAAATACAAAGCTATTGTCCGAAATGCCTAGCTGCTTTCTCATCACAGTTTTTTTATCCACTTCTAGTTTGAAAATATTCGTATTTACTCCACATTTATAAACAAATACTCGTTCTTTATTGACTGAGTATTTCTTGACTATATGTCTTTTCATTTCCTCCGATTGGCAGATTATATAATCTGCCTTCTTCGAAGTCAATGCTTCTAAACGAGTAATATAGTCCAAACGCCATTGCACAATATTGAGATTGTTATATGTATACTCTTCAGGAAGAGCTCCATGCATATCGGTAATATACTTGCAATTCAATAAACCTTTCATTTTCATAGCCGAACAACTTGTCGAATATTCGCCAACAATTATCTTTGGCCTATGTCTTAAATATATAAACAGGATGACAATCGAAGTCCACAGATCACAAATCCACTGAATAAAGCTAGAATTTCCAGTAAAGGGAACCAGTGGAACGTAATATTTACGTACAACATTATCTGTAAGATTGAAACGCCAAGTTTTCTTAACCTGTTTTCTATCTCTTAACGAATAGAATTCTACTTCTATACACTTGGTTTTTGCGATATTGCAGATTTCGTTATTTATATTTCGAATTCTCCTTATCTCACCAGAGTTAGGATTTGGAGAATAATGAAAATGAATAATCATAATTACAGTAAATCTTTATAGGTTATTGAAGTAGAGAAATAGTCCAATACTTTGATACTCTTGTTCGTCATACCAGTTTGGTCTTTAGGATGCTGTATGAAGCATAACAAATTCTTGTCTTTATACATATTAATAACGATTGGTATGCTGTATGGACTAAGATAAAGCGAAAGCATTTTCAAGTCATTATCCATCTTATAGCTTTCATCGTACGGATCGTTATCGTTGCTTCTATAATGTGTTCCGTCTGTAAGGTACTCGCAATTATTAGTCAACAATTGATACAATCTCTCAACAACTTTCACAATAAATGGACGTTTCAAAGGTGTAATTGGAATCTCAAGGAATTCTCCGGCCGGATCTTCCTTACACACATCATTGCTAAAATGGTAAATAGAAGAATCTGGCATTACCCTAAAATCATAAAAAGAGTTGGTATGCTTTGCACAAAACCCTTTACAAGGCGATGAGTCAATCTTGATTCCCGCTTTTTGGAATCCTTTCTTCAATTTGTCAAAAGGTTGTACTGCCCATCCACCTGCTCTGAAGGCAACGATCTTGTATTCTGAATCAACCTCACGTGCGATGTTTGTAAGCAGATTTGTTCCTTCTACAAACATATCTACAATCTCCTGCTCAGAGAAGCTATTGAGACTATAGTGACGAAACTCGGAAAAGTCCCATGTACCATCGCCATTATATTTAGCATCTACCCAATGAGGATGGATATGCAATTCGATACGGTGGCCTCGGCAAACCATATCCTTGAGTTGATCAACGATGAGTTGGTAGTCTGCCAAGGTACGTTCAGTATTTGCTTCTTTCAAATACTTAAGCATCTGCCAATCTACAAAGAAGTTACCCTTAAAGCCTACAGAATCCATTGCATTGAGCAGGAGGTTGGTTGGTTCTATCAAAGACTTCACAACCGTCCCTGACCTATCGCCAAAGAATAACTCGTAGTCGTATGAGAGAATGATTTTTTTCTTCTGAAACATAACTTTATCTGTTACCTGTAAGAACAGGCATTATGGGCTTAAACAATTTATTTAGTACGTAGTAGTAAACTACAGATATTCCATATACCATAAAGGGACTCAACAAATACAATAAGCATAGTAACCATTCGTTCTGAAAAGAAGAGCATTGCTCAAGCTTGAGACAAATGGAAGTAGGAGCAATAAACAATCCGCATGCATGTATGGCATATACAAAGAACGAGCTTTGATCAATGATGTTAGGGATAACAATACAGTATTTCTCATTGATTGATTTTGCTAGCCATACCATTGCTATTGCTACTAATATAGTTGTTGTCTGCTGTATGTATCTGAACCCTTCCTGAGACTGCGGATATTGATATAGTCCAATAGCAATAGATACTACAGCCAAGAAGACAATAAGCCAATTGAGCGACTCTGAATTTATCAGACAAAACTCCTTTTGATCAACAGCCATATAAGCTCCCAAAGTGAAGAACAGAAATGCATGTATGCTGAAACCAGGAACAGATGTCCATAACTGTGTTACATATAGTAACATCATACCAATGGCCAGCAATCCTTTCAGATACCTGAGCAACAAATAGATAATAGGAGTACAGAAAGATACGACAATAAGATCGCGCAGGAACCATAGCGATAAGTCTGCCGGACCATACATAGGCATTGACCAGCCTAAAATATTCAGGTTCTTCTCTCCCCATTGATGGCAGCACCACAGTGACTCCAAAAGATTGAAGCTTATGGGGTAACCGCTAGCATGCCATTGATATACTTGATATAAAAACTCGTATGAAGCTGAAATGGTACACCATACCAAATAAGGTACAACCAAAGTCTTCACTCGCTTGCTGGATTTGACTTTGTATACATCTAAAGTGAACTGGTCTACTCGGTAAAAATACAAGAAGCCAGAAATAAGGAAAAAGAGTCCGGTAGCTGATGGGGTCAATATATGTCCGAACAAGTTTTGCAACATATTGAGCATTTCAAAATTCCCCCCCATTCACATAACTAGTAAACCTTACAAGTGTACAGTGGTTGATAATGACCAAAAGCAACAGAAATGGCGCAAATTGGATATAACTGTCAGTTTGCTTGAGTTCATTATTGTTTGCGTTTTCAAAGATTTTTTTTAATAATAGCTATTATTTCTTTCAAAGATTCATTCTTTGTTATTATTGACAGGCCTACATAACATACAAAAAAAACGAATCCTCCAACAAAGAATTGCATGTACATATTATCAAAGCTATAGACAGGAATTAAAGCAACAAGTACACCAATGATACCCAATACCATGCTAGGTGTAAAGTCTTTTATTTGTTCCCAAATAGATATTCCGATTAGTTTTTTTGTATACGCAGAGTTTAGTACCATAGCCAATAGGCCGTAACTTGCCTTACCAACACAAAGGCCTATTAGTCCAAAAGGCACAGATATTATAAGAATCAGGAAAGCAGTAACCTTTTTAATCACCTCCAGTTTGAGAGCTAGGTCTGCTCTACCTTTAACATAAATCAGATTGCGATTTATGCAGCTAATATGTTCTAGCAAAAAGCCACAACAAAGGATTTGCATAAGTACAATAACGTCTGCCCATTTTTCTGTAAGAAGAATCAGCACCAATGGTTTTGCAAGAACGAGCAAAACAAACAACAAAGGCATTATTATGTAGCTAGACAATGATATGTATTTGCGATAAACAGAAATCAATTGGCGCTCATCGGTTATTTTGCTCATGATTGGAAACGTGACACGAGAAAAGACCTCAACACAAGTGTATGCTGGCATCGAAGTAAACTGTTCGGCACGTGAATAATAACCTAACTGAGCTGGAGTACAGAACTTTCCAATTATTATAGGATAGAGATTAGCGTAAATTTTATCAATAATACTGGCCGCCATCAAACGCGTGCCAAATGGGAATAAGCGGTAAAATGATGATACATCGAAAAAGCATACAGGTTTCCACCTCTGAGTGATAGTATACATACCGGTCATCACAACTGCAGAGGTTAAATATTGTCCTACCAGAGCCCAAACTCCCCCCCCCTTAAAAGCAAGTATAATACCTACTACACCTGAGAATAATGCTGAAATAACAGTAACTTTAGCAATAGCCTTAAAATTAACATCAACAGTCATTCGCACTTTATGTATAGCAGAGAATGAAAATATTATGATTCCCAAACTCTGAACCCTTAGATATAATGTAACATCGTTATTGTAGAACGATGATATATAAGGAGCCGCGAAAAACAAAATAAAATAACAACATACAGACAGTAAAACATTGAATGTGAATATTGTTGAATAATCACGCTCAGTCTTATACTTGTCCTGGATCAGTGTCGTAGCAAAACCTCCATCTATGAATACCTGTGATATTGTAATGAACACAAAAATGATAGCAACGATACCATAATCTTCAGGCATAAGAAGACGAGCCATTATGACACTAATCACAAATTGAATCACCTTTGTTGATGCAGACTCTACAAAGGACCATATTACTCCCTTTACAGATTTGCTTTTAAGATCTTCTACCATATCAAGTTAGTATCTTCCAACTTTTATGATTTGTTCCCAAAAGTTACTTTCTTTACAAAACTCTATAGGAATACTCCTGAAATTGCGTTCGTAAAGCGGTGTCTGATAAACATTAGGATCAGCATGCGCATTCTTCTTTGGTGTCATGAAATCCTTTCCATAAAGAGTTTTCAAGATTTCTACCGAGTTTAATGGAATTTTAATTTCCTTATTTCTGAACTTCCAAGCCATAGTTGAAGTTTCATAGGGCACAACAACATCCTTTGCTCTAAAAAGATTCATATTGCTTGAAAACAACCAGTCATGGCCCGTAATAGCCAACGGAAGAAAAATGTGTGATTGTGAATTTACATCTATATATGAAAAATAAATATCACATGTTAACCCTTTGAACTTCATAGGAAGTTGGCATCCTTTAAAATCAGAAGCGACAAAAATATTACTAAACTCAAATCCGTGTTTTTTCAAAGAAATCAAAAGATTATCCGACAAGCTTCTGATATCAAGTGCCATATCAATATCATCATCATGAGGGATAAAATCATGATTTCTGTATATTCCTAACAAAGTACCAAATATAGGAACAAAAATGATGCTAAGTTCACTGGCTACATCGTAATAAGCTTGTAATGCTTCACCACCAACGTCCTGTAGTAATGCACATGCCTTTTTTATCTTTCTTTCTTTTTTAATCTTATCTATTCCAATAATTTCTAGAATAGAACGAATAATTGTTTTTGCAATCATATCAATCATTACTTTATTATGACATTATACAGCAGGCGTACAGTATTTTTGTCAAGCACAATAGGGTTATTCTTAAGTCTTGTTGTATTTATTGAGTTTGTAAGTATTTGTATTGAAACATTACGTTTGTTATCAACTGGATTTACTAATACTAATTTTGACAGCATGTATTTAAATTTACTTATTGCTTTTTGCGCCGTATTACAATCCATTGCCTTAGCTATATCATTGAATATACAAATAAGGTGTTCTATTCCTCTTGTATCTACACAATAGTTCTCGTGATACAAATTATCAAGCATATATTTCCATATAACAGGCAAACACACAGCTACTGCATGCCCATGAGGGAATCCATAAAGAGAAGTAATCTTGTAACTCATGGCGTGAGCTGCTGTAGTTTGAGTAATGTTGATAGCGCGACCGCTGTAGTTAGCTCCCAACATGACATTAGCAGCTGCCTGATCATCGTTCTCAAAGATGTACTTCTCCCAGTTCTGCATAATGAGTTCAATCGTCTTGCGACTATACTCATAACTTTCTTCAGTCGAGTTGACTGACCACCAAGATTCGATGCCTTGGCAGAGAGCATCCATCATAGTACACTTCTTCTGATACTGAGAAAGCGACTTTAGAACAGATGGTTCCAAAAATACGTAATCTGGCAAGATACCATCGTTTGTGACGGTCTGCTTTGCTCCCTCGTAATACATAACAGCATTGTGTGTACTTTCGCTACCGGTTCCAGCAGTGGTTGGAATGGCAATGAAAGGAATCTTAGTACCGTCAATTTCTACACATGCATTTACCAAAGGAGGAATGATTGCATCATTTCCCTCTTTGGCCAATACTGCAAGTTTTATACATTTTGCCACATCCATCGGACTACCACCTCCAATAGCCAAAATACCATCGCAATCCTCTGATTTGAAAAGTTCGATCCCCTTACTTATTTGTTCATACAATGGATTAGACGTAAATTCTGTAAAATAAACCTTATCGATATCCAGCGACTTAATCATATCCCTAAAATTGAGCGACTGGTAAGAACGAGAACCGGTAACAATAAATAACTTCTTACTACCACTCTCATTCAATACCAAAGGTAGTTTATTGATCCCTTGAATGATATTTTGCTGCATAACCTAATTCAATTACTTCTGAAGGAAGGCCATAAAAGATTCTTTGTTTTGAATAGGAGTCGTAGTAGGACGACCGAGATTCTTACGGTTACCCTTTTTGACACAAACCTGCAGGAGTACAGGACCTTCTGCATTCTTGATTTCAGGAAGTCTTGCTTCGAGTTCCTCCATGGTCTCTACCGAACAAGTTGCCACATAACCCACTGCTTTAGCAACAGCACAAAGGTCGATCTTGAGACCAACAGTAGGCTGACCACCTACTGAATCATGTGCACCATTATTGAACACTATGTGCACATAATTTTTACACTTCATGCTGGCGACAATAGCCATATTGCCCATATGCATAATACTGGCACCATCGCCATCAAAGCAATATACTCTACGCTCAGGCTTCTGGAGTGCGATACCAAGAGCAATCTGCGAAGCGTGACCCATAGAACCCACAGTGAGAAAATCGCGTTCGTGACCTTGGTTCCATGTGGTACGTGCCTCAAAAAGCTCGCGCGAAATCATACCGGTGGTTGATACAATGCAGGCGTTATCCTCGATGTTCGAAGCTACTTTCCGAATTGCTTCCTCGCGAGACATGGTAAGGTCGTTCATCTCAACATCCCGAAGTTTGTAGGTATCAAAGGTGTCCTTCTCGATAACAAGTGCATAACACTCGTTGGTAACCTTCATGAAGTCGGCAGCAATCTTAATCTGCTTTGCAGCATCCTCTTCCTCTTTAGGTAGAATAGCATAGTTAATGCCCATGGTATTCAACAGACCGATAGTCACCTTACCTTGCTTTATATGCTGAGGCTCATCATACACACCGGGGTGACCTCTCCAACCGATAACGAGCAATACTGGGATATTGTATACCTCTTTATCGGTAAGTGAAGCCAACGGATTGATTATATTACCCTCACCGGAGTTCTGTATATAAACGACAGCTACCTTGCCTGTTGCCAAATGATAGCCAGCAGCAATACCCATAGCCCCCCCCTCGTTGGCAGCTATAATATTCTGCTCAGCAGGAAGGTTATCGGTAATGTAGGCACAGATATTTTTGAGTAGTGAATCAGGAACACCAGCATAGAAATCTATGCCATGTTCCTTAAGAGTATTTACGAAAAATTCAGGTCTCACCATAATCTTTGATTAGTTTTTGGTTCCAGGAATAAGTTCGAGAATCTCCTTGATAGGCATGCAGTACTCATTTGCAGCTTCTTTCGAACGAGAGTGCATAAGGATAGACTTAGCGCAGTTCATCATTGCAGGATAAGAAGCACGAAGCATATGGTTAGCGTAGATTACTACATTGATACCCCAAGATACTAGTTCCTCCTCGGTAAACTGATTATAAGTGGTAGGAACTACTACAATAGGTACATCAGTATACTTAACACGAAACTGGCGACAGAATTCTTTGATGTCCTCACCGGTTTTCTCCTTTGAGTGAATCATGATACCGTCAACACCAGCCTCAACATAAGCGAAGCAACGCTTAATAGCATCAGAAATAGGTTTGCCAGCGATGAGCGACTCACAACGAGCGATGATCATGAAGTCATCAGTAATCTGAGCGTTCTTACCAGCTTTGATCTTAGCGCAAAAGCCCTCGATAGTATCCTGAGTTTGAACAGCATCTGTACCGAAAAGCGAATTCTGCTTCAAGCCTACTTTATCCTCAATGATAACTGCCGATACGCCAAGACGCTCAAGAGTACGTACGGTAAATACGAAGTGCTCGAGTTTGCCTCCAGTATCACCGTCATAGATAAAAGGCTTAGTAGTTACCTCAAGAGCATCATTCAGGCCATGAAGACGAGTAGTCAAATCAACAGCCTCAATATCGGGCTTACCTTTAGACGTAGAATCCGTGAGTGAAGAAGCCCACATTCCATCGAATTCACGCTTTACATTATTCACTTCTACGCAAACATTCTCAGCAATCAAACCGGTAAGGCCAGAGTGTGACTCAAGTATGCGCACGATAGGTTTAGCTGCAATAAGACGACGGAGGCGCTTCATACGAACCTCAGGAGTAGTACCGATTTCCTTCAAACGCTGGTTGAGCATAGAACTGGAAATACCCTGAGTATAAGGTATGTCGATTACCTTACCGCCCCACTGCGAGATGCAATCTATAACACGCTGGCGAGTTTTTTGTTGAACACCCTGTTTCCAATCATCACCATGGAGTACATAATCAGGACGTACTTTCTCTAGATTAGGAACGTAATCAAGAGTAGTTTGAGGAATTACCTCATCAACACCCTTGAGATTAGCAACGATCTCACTTCTCTGCTCGTAAGTTAGATAAGGCAGACGCTTATAACTAGCAATAGCCTCATCAGTAAGTACACCTACCACCACGCGACCAAGTTTCATAGCCTCGTGAATGATGTTCAAATGACCAGTATGAATGATGTCAGCAGACATACCAACATAAACTGTTTTTTTTTTGTCCATAATGTTTGTTATTGTAAATACTCAATTTAGGACACCGCCTTAATAAGGCACTTTGAAATGTCCTAATTAAAGAATATGTTAAATAATGAGCTCTAAAATTAACATTAATTCGTTGCCAAAGTGATTTTGCCAAGAATCATATTAGCATAATCTCTGTACCCATTAATGATATTTTTGGGATATTGAATGCTTACGCACTTATCCTTATTACTTTACCTTAATTCACGCTTCAAACTCAGAATTTCTTGTTTTAATTATCTTGGCCGAAACACCAACAACTATTGAATGAGGAGGTACATCTTTAACAACCAAAACATTGGATCCAGCTTTGATATTGACATTATTTCCAATGGTAGGGCAGTTGACCTTATCACTATAACCGATAGTTGCTTACTGATTAATCCAACAATTCTTACCAATGTGTCGGCACGAAATAATGGTAGAAAAACTATGCTCGATAAAGCCCCCCCTTCAATATTTCTACAATTGATATAAAAATTGAGGTAGTGGAATAGTCTGAGCGACTTCAGTAGAACTGACAGTACTCTAGAGTGACCTCTCATACGGTATACCATCTGAATTCTGAATTCAGGATAGACTATGAATAGTCACCAAAATCCAC